>Ga0210059_1004376_pt1 | contig 22767 bp, 13 predicted proteins | sample Ectturendosymbi2_FD_188042 | JGI IMG/M metagenome (GOLD analysis project Ga0210059, IMG submission 188042) | Ecteinascidia turbinata endosymbiont from Florida, USA - Sample 2 (SPAdes) (version 2) | ecosystem: Host-associated > Tunicates > Ascidians > Unclassified | place: Key West, Florida...
TTACATAATCCATCGGGAGCATTCAGCTGCAACGAAACCGCCTGCTGATTTGAAAAACGTGCTACATAAAGTGGTGAAAAATGTTAATGAAGTTAGAAGTCGAGTCTTGAACTCCGGACTATTCAAAACACTGTGCGAAGATATGGTCTCGTAGTTTGAACATCTTTTCCATACGGAAGTAAGATGTTTTTCAAGAGGACGAGTTCTTTCGCGTCTTGTTAAGGTCAAGTGCGAAACAAAACAGTTGTTAAAGAAAAGGAACTCTCCATTAGCAGAATTTCTTTTGAATAAAATGTGGATAACTAACCTCACGTAATAGGGACCTGTTGGATGTATTTTGCCATTTGAACAAGCCTAATAGTTTTCTGCAGCGGTTTTGCACAAATAGCTTTGCATTGAGAAACACGACAGACGTATTTAAAAAGGAGCTGGGACTTTGACATAGCTTTGTACAGAAGGGATATACAGAGGTGTTTTCGACTTTAAACAATTGTTGACAAGTTCTGATGTTAAATGTTTAGGAGTTGTTTAGGAGTTATTAGATATCCTAAGTCAGCGTTTGAAGGAGTTAGCTAACAACTTTGACTATTTTTCATGAACATGAGGATCCTTGAATTGGAAACCTTTATATGAACAATATTTGCCTTGAAGATGTAAATAAATGAAAAGTTAATCTCTTTTATGAAGAAAGTCTGCTCGAACTGTGCTGTGATGCTACTTTGCTGCTCAGACATAAAAAATGAATCACTGTCTCAATTCTGGATATCTTTTGAAAACGAATATCCGTGCCTCAGTCTTAATGCAATCAAAATGTTAGTGATATTTTCAATAACCTATGCGAGAAAACTCTTTCAGCATTAGCTCAAAACCAGATAGAGAAATCGTTTGGATGCCAACGCAGAACATCGTCTTTCTAAAACTTCATTGCAGCCATGTTTATCTCGCACACTTAGAAGGATACAGCAGATATAATTTAACACTAAATCTAATAAATTGCTTCGAATTTTGTGGGTTTATCAAAGTAATGCGTTGCATTAAGTATAAAACAGCTTTGGTTTACAAAATGATTACGATAATCTGTTGCACTCATTGCGATTGTATGCTGCCGGTCCGTAAAAGATGTTTGCGCTTTTTACCGAACCGCTGGTGTAAAAAGGTTGAGAACCACTGGTTTAATGTGTATGCTGGATGTTACTTGTGTGAACTGTGTATGATATTTTTATGTAGTTGGTGTCCACATGAACTCGGTATTAAATGTAATTAATTAGTTTCTGCAAAAGTCCTATCTTCTGTACAAGCATGGGCGTCCGCAGGGGGGGACAAAACGGGCATTTGCCCCCCCATGGAATTTGGGACTAAGAACCAAAAATGTTTAGTGAATCTGAAACCAGTAGCTTATTTCCGATTAATTGATAAAATCATTGCAATAACAGTTTATTTTCCGGTATGACACACACTGCACAAGAGCCAGGGTCACTGTTCTGGTGTCATGCAGCTTGCACTTCACTCATGCACGCTCCTTTGCCTGCTAAGGGAGGTCGCGAAACTTAGAGCGGATTGTTTTGCTGTTGTTCTTACTTGCGCAACCCTAAGATGGCAACCAATCTTTAAAGGTTCGCTTCAAGTTACTGCAATAGGCGTTTTAAAACTACGGGCTTGTTAGAATATATCTATGCAGGCTTATGGGAAAACGTATCACTAAAGTTTAATTCTGACTTCAGAGTGGCTACTGGCTGCAAAGCTGATTTCCTGTTGCGTGTCTTCATAATTCATCTCCTCAATTTTTTAAAGCCTGCGTGATGTTCTAAATCAAACTATCGTAATGTACCTGGCTGCATGGGCGTCGGAAGGAGGCAAGGGGGATTTGGACCTCCTGGATTTTGAAATTTTATATTTTCCTATTAAACTTTTAGCAAAAAAGGTTGTTCTCTTAGTTTCGAGCGGGTAAAATGAAATTTTAACCATGGTTGGCCCCAGTACCGTGGCGGCCCAACTATGAGCACTTCTCAAAACGCTTAGAGGCACCCCTTTATGGTGGTTTCTAAAAAAAATTCGAAATCATGGCACATCCCGAGGTCGAATGGCCTTCACAAAAAGTTTCCTAACTTTTTATTTTTTCACTATTTATTTAGTTCACTTGCAGACTTAATTTCGGCAGAACCGTCGCCAGAAAATCTTCAATTGATGGGGTTTATGATTGTGCAGGTGCTGGACATTCTGAAAATTTATATTTAATTCACAGCATTTGCAAACTGTACGAATTAATTATGAAATTATCAAATATTTTCCCGAAAATACCCATAAGAAGCTCGTAGTTTGTAACTAAAATTTTTCGAACGAGCTTAACAAAAGGAATTGGGTCCTAATCATTGTCATCTAATCAACGACGATTATTTAGAGATGTTTTAATGAAATGTAATGTTTACGAAAATTTGCAGGAAATCAAAATCAAACCTATTATCGTCCAGGTGTGAAAACACTTACCTAAGGAACAAACCTGAGGGCAGTCAAAGCAATGTGCTGTGATGAACGTTTTCGCTCATTAGAGTAAATTGATAAACTTTACTAAGTAAGAGTGTAAGTGATTTGCTTAAAAATCATGCACATCGTGCATTCAACTGGCCAAAATACGCATGCATAAACTTTGACATCAAGACTTGTTGATCTCCTGTGCATCGCATGGCACATGTTTTGATAACATTTTGTATCTCAAATAGGCTATAAATGTTAACAAATATAGACTAAGATCTACGTGGACGCAACATGGGTTAACATCCATATAATCCAATAACTGTACACTGTCTATTCCATGTTATTGTCTGAACAGCAGGCTGCACAAATGTTTAACATTGTTTGTAAGCACCAAATTTATCTTGCTTCTATGCAGTACAAAATATGAGAGGATTACCTGGGCTAGTCATAATACTTTTTCACAACAATCACCACACAAAATACATCAATCAAGTAGCAGTCTGACTTCTGGACGTATATAGCTAGGCATGTAGGCTGGCTAACTTCACTTTCAACACTCCAAGCAATGAATGCTGACGCTTTGCGCTCAAGAGCCTCAAATACGTGTATCACCTCACAAACTATCATAAATGATCGGGCGATGTTATTCTAAGTAACAGCTCCAGGTGTTGCTTTGTGTACAAATTATAGGACAGGATAGTTCAAGCCGACTTCGGAAGCCTCGCTCTGCGAAGAGTTACTTTTATCAGAAAGCGACTTTTGCTTTGGTGTTGATCGTCAGCTGGCGTTGAGTTTTAGTAAGTTATTGTCATTTATGCAGTAAGTTTTGAAGCTTCAGCCTTTGGATGTACTGTAGTTTACTGTTTAGCAAGAGGTTTTGGTTTTGTTTCATTTGTCGCGGTTGGGTCTGCGCAGTTTTTTGATTGCAGTCTTGAGGTTGTTTACTTTCTCTGAACTTGTGTTGGCCTTTCTACGTTTCACACCAGTTAGCATTGCGTGCAGATGATAGGACTGACGATGCGTCGTGTTACGTGAAATCGATTTCCTATTAAAAATTTGTGATTGATTCCTTGCTTCTTTCACTTGTGGAGTGAAGTTGCTCTGACGTAGTGATGAGTGTGTTTTATTCCCCTATATTAACGCTCAGCCTGATATTTTTGCTCTTCTGAACTGCTGTGTCGTAGCGTTGAGTGTATTTTCCTCCGATATCCTAATTTGCAGCACTGATAGTTCATATTCAGTGGAAAAACACATAAAATAAGGAGAGAGCGTGTGGAAGAATACGCATATTGTTTCAACTTCGCCAAAACGTTGGTTTAGAAATATTAATATGACGTCAAATTGTGACGTCACAAATAGCGCACACCAAATACAAATGATCACTGTATGCCACTGAATAAATCACCCCCCCATGAAAATTTTCTGAGTATGCCACTGGTGGACAACATAGGTATTTCAATTTTAGCGTTAAATTAAATCAAACTTACGTAACGTTCTGCTCACAAAACGCGCAAATCCATGATAGATCTGCTCATAGCACTCACCACCGATTTCAGCCTGCCTTTAGTCCAACGCTGCAACATGTCTCCAACATTTACAATAGCGGTGCCTTCGATGGGGGTTGCGTCGAAAAATTCTCCACGAGCATTTTGAACCTAGAAACACAAGCAATTGCTTTTTTCTGAAAAGATAGAAGTTTTCATATTTCAGGGGTTTTTCTCAGTTATGACTATAACCAAATAACACAGGTTTATTGCCTAAGTCAGTGGTTCTTAACCTTTTTTGTCTCATTTATCCTTTAACAAAATTAAAAAATTTATTTTACCCCCAACAATGTTTAGTGCGTCACGGCATGACTTTTCCGGAAAGGGTCCGAGGCAGGTTCCCCTGGAAAAACGAACCTGCACTCAGATACATGAATTTTTGTGCTTACTGGAACCAAATTTAGGGTAATGCTTGTACCAAACTTTTCAGTCTCTGAGATTAAACTTCATTAAAATGCTCTTACAATCAAGCATGAACAATTTTAAGACGAAAGTAGTGGTTGGTTGAGGTTGTTGAAATTCTAGTTTTCATACGAACCGGTATATCACTGAATCATGGGTAAAACGTTTTGAAGGAAAACATAGCCACGTTTAAATGCTTTTTATTGAAAAATGACAAACCTTCAACCAGTCAGTCACTCAGTAAGACTTTTGTGCTTGTTTTTTACGCAATATCTGAGACTCTGGGAACAGTGGTTGACAGAGATACTCTCATGTCAACCTTGGGAATCAATCGAGATCGATGTTTTTTTATGGTCATCATTGAGGAGAACCCTGCCTTGTACGGATAAGTATTTTGAAAAAGTACAATAATTTCAAATACGCGCGTCGACAGCGTTGGAAACTCTTCGACCAATCCACACCAGAAGTCACAGTTGCAAAATGTGAATTTGGAATAAAGCATTGCTTAATATTGAAGATCATCAATCATCTTTATAAAGCTCTTTGAAAAGACGAGCCCGTGCCCTGATAAAATTTCCATGTTCAGTTACAGTTTTCAAAACTCTTCAAATATTCTGGAAGGTCTTTACTCTATAGTGGACACATTGTGCTTTAATGTTTTGTGCATTCTTACTGCGTAATTTCCAGTAATATTCCATTCGTGATTCACCGCGATGTACTTGTTTGCGAACAGTCCGACCGTCGACAAGATAGCCTGCAAACCTATATAGCCTCAGTCGGTCGCAGTTTCCTGTGGCGCATGCGAACGCCCAACGCTTTTGTTTGTCGTAATTCTAATTCTGATTCTACATCGAACCGTTACGTTACGTGTTTTTGACTTCACGCTCATGTGTATTGGAGTTTTTTGTTGTATATCTGAATATAATCGAAAGAAGCAGTCAACTTAGAGTACTACTGGAGAGTTATTAGCGAACGAAGTGGCGAGAGCCTTTTATTTCGCTTTGCTTTGACTTGGAAACTTCAAGACGTCGGGTTGCTTAGTTGGGAGACTGACCCTTGCTGCTGCAACAACTAGGTTGACCGCGCAGCTAGTAGGATCTCTACGACAACCTGCAAACCTCAGACCCTACAACTCGTCAGTGTATGTCGATGAAGAACACAAGGGATAGAAATGATGTGCAATGCCCATTTATTCACCAGAGTTGTAAAACCTGACTTTACTGTGCATAGAAGAGGTGCCGTCTCTGCACAGGGCCTACGAAAGGGGGATATGAGAGGTACATTGCACCCGGGTCCGGTAGGTGCAGGGATCCGGGAAAGTTAAAATACGCATGATCAGTTTTTCTGTAATTCAGCCTAAAATTATTCGTGTAAGCCAGCTGCCAGTATAACAATTAATCTATTTATAAATCTTAGCATGACAGCTCATTCTGATCACCATACAAACAAGCTATACAAGTTTCGGCGATTGTTTCGACGGTGGCTGGTGTCAGTCTTTGTACACCCCGGTAAAATTTCTCTCGGAGGCCTTGTCTCTGCATAGCGAGCCAACGTGATTCCACGAGTTTATTTTGTTGAAAGACGTATTTAATTTTTCCTCATCATCAGTCACTTCGCTAGACGTCTCCAGACTTTGGCACATGAAGAACTCAATCTTAATTGAACTGCATGTATATATCGACAGTAAACCAACAAATACGTGCAGTTTGACACGTCGGTTGACTCATCTAGCTGAAGGGTGACTCTTGCCTCATTACTTCGAATTTCATCTGCTACGTAATCCAAAATATCACATGACATAACACTTATACGACAATGTATATACTGCAGTTTGATATATACTTTTTAAAAAGTTTCTTCTTTGTTCTCTTTTCGATAACATATATAGTGTACGATTTGATAAGTCACTCCGCAATTGTATGCAATTTCTTTTCTTTTGCTATTACAAAAGCAACGCGACGGGATGCTTCTAATCTTAACATGTGTTCAGAAACGAACCCCGATATAAGCAGGGTTCCTACAACACGAAATTGAGCGCAATTGGTCTTCAAAGACATGTGGTTGTCATGTACGTGTGTGGGATGGAGTGATGCGACCTTACAAAATTTACGGCTTCATCGAATCATTACCAAGAAAAGGTTACACTGAGGTTTTGAACATCGTCTGTTATGAGGGTGAAGTCGACCCGAAGTCCACGTATGATTCTAGACAAGTTATCTTCGACATAGTAATTGAGAATTTTGAAACCTGCATTTGTTAAACTCATGAGTAACTCATTCACTAAAATGACCAAAAAAGGTTGTCCGCTGTCCAATCTACAGCATGCTGTGAAAAGTAAAAGAAAAATGGCGCAAGAGCCTGACCAGTGTGAAAACAGTGAACTTTATTACAAAATAGAGGATTTTTTAATTCTGAAAGAGCTACAATTTTCTTTTACGTATAACTCCAAATGAAGCCAGTGTTGCACACATGAGGTGCTCAAATGAATCTTGTAGCCTCTGGGGCGCACGCAGGGGGGAGGGGTGCGGGGGCTAGAGCGTCCCCCTTAACGGAAATCGCCTAAACACAAAGTTGTTGCTAACATTTGTTAAAACACAGAACAATTCCGCACGTGCATACATAGCTATATAAAGAATTCGATTAAAACTATTGCTGTAGTGATCTGTTACCTTGTTATGTTACGAGTGTTACACCTCAATTGCAATAAGTAAGTCGTTCTAAGACTATAGGAAACCCTCGCTGAATGTCGCTTTTCGATAAAGACGTTGCGATTCATGAGTCATAATGGCATTGAGAGAAACCGCTTCATACATGCTATGACGTAAAAACTCTGCACGTGTTGCGCAATGCGTTACGATTGGAGTTGTTCCTCCTGTAGTTCGAATTTCGAGTACCGTGAAAGTCAGAAGAGTGCGAGAAAAAATGAATAAGTTTGTAGTTGTGCAACGCAAACGAAAAAAGGAGTTCGTAGAGAAAAAGAGACTTGCAAAAGAGATAGAAATGACACTATCTCGTGCTCAGAGTCTGCCAGTCAAGTATTCAGTAGTGAAAATGATATTGGTGACTTCGTTGGAGTTTCCGTGACTGATGCTGATCGACGAAACGTATTGTTTAATTGCCGGTCCCCTCCTTCAGGTTTCTCGTTTCCATATGTAACAGTTGGTGCTCAAAATCGAAGTTTCCAGAAGCAATGGTTAAACGAATTTACATGGTTAGCGTATAGTAATATTAACAATGGAGGTTTTTGCAAATAGTGCGTTGTGTTTGCTCCTCAGACTGTCAGTCGTAGCGCGAACCTTCCGGCTCATTAGTTTCGGGACCACACTGCAATTATAAAAAGGCAAAGGAACATTACAATAATCACCAAAACTGTCGCTATCATAAATTATGTGCAGACAGATGCCGACAAATCCAGAGATGTACGAAATGCTTTAAACAGCAGTCGACAGAAGGCTGTCGAGGAAAATCGAAATCGTCTTTCCCATATCATCAGAACTATTGAATCCTGCGGTCGCCAAAAAGAACATTTTTCGGTTTCGGTGGGGGTTTTCTGGAGGTGACGTCACAAAGAAGGCATGTTTCGGCAATGTTGGCCACCTTTGGCCGCCCCTGGGCCCCAACCCATTGACCATTATTTTGGCTCAAAATTTTGTTGAAAACTAAGTGAAAATCCGGGTCTATAGAGCCCTTGATTGACTTGCTAGCACATCTGTGGCCAAAAGTATGGGCCAATAACCCAATTTTTGGCCTAATTCCTAACTTTTCAGTAAAGGCATAATTTTCCCTTTCAGACCAAACTTTCGCCGGCCATAACTCGGCAGCAGATAGAGCTAGAGAGCTGTTCAAACCCTGCAATGACTAGTGGCGTCGTGTAGTTTAGAATTAAAAAAATTTGTTTAATTTGGATGGGGGTTTTGGGGCAATGGGATGGTGTTTTTCACGTGACATTTAACCCTAAACCTGAACCGTAAAGCTAAACCCTACCCATAAATCAAATGGCAAAAGCTAAACCCGAAACATTCTTAAAAAGTGCATAAAAAGCGCTCCCATCAAAGGTATTATTTTTACTAGCAAAGCCAAAGCAATAATGGTGAGAGTCGACCCGGTGACCACTCGCACAGCAGGCACAGACAGAGATGCCAGAACATCGGTAGGGCAGGGGGAGCAATAAAAAAGTTGAGGGCAATAGAATTCATGAAAATCAAAAAAATCGTTACCAATTATCTTTGCTACTGTTCAGCAACAATGTTGGCCTCAAAAATAACAACAGAAATTATAGAAAACCATTCTGAAGTTTATGTGTGCGCGAATACCTGCAAAAAATTTGTTTCATGTCGATCTTGATAAATCATGAAATTACTAATATGATACTGTTATGTAAAGGGACCTGCGCCCCTGTTGCCCCCCTTTCAAAGCAAAGGGGGAAGTGCCCCATGCATCATGCACCCCCGTTCCGGCGTCCCTGGTGTGTCACAAACCCAGCTTTATATGTGGACAAAGCTGGATACAGTGCAAATGGCACAATAGTCCCAGCAGAGCTTTTGCCGCTGGCGGCAAAACAGACACTACCACGTTTTTAATCAGTCAGTCTCATCGTTCAATCAAAGCGAACAGAGGTGTCAAAACATCTTTGCCCAAATTTTCAGGGTGTTTGACTGGATTTTCAACAAATCAAATTTGGGGGAGAGCTGGTACCCCAGTTCCTACACCACAGGGTGAATGGACAGAAACATCAAAAAGAGTAATTCCAATATTCGCTATTTGCTCATCACAATCATTTGTATATATGCGCTCTAGCAAAGAGTGAGGTGAATTTGTTGAATGTACTTGGTTTATTGATAAGTGAAACACAACCACAACTGACAAGACAATCCAGACAGCTTTCCACATTTGGATTTTGGTTATAATTACGTTGGTTATTATAAAATCTCCACTAATCATAATTATTGCAGACGCGTTCGCTGAGAGCAAAAAGACTGATTTCTTGGTATCTTGTACTTGTTTCCGACTGGCTCAAACGATTAAATACAGCAAATCTAGGAACAACGACAAAAGCAAGAATGTGGAAATGTCTGCATCTCAATCAATGAGACTGACTGATTAAAAAAGAGTCGGGGTGTTCGCGCAACCTTTGAAGTGCATGGATTGTTTATCAACATAACTCAAGACGGGAGTTGAAACAGATTCTCTAGCTTTTGATTTTAAATGAAACAAAAACAATGAAAATCTGCAAACATATCTTTGATTCATTTGAAAATTAACAAAAATATCCCACGATGCGAAAATAAAATATTCTGAAAAATTGCTTGTCACTGCAATCGAAAATAACCTACACCGAGCACGTTTATCACATCGATTGAAGTTACTATCTGGGTATTCCTGTTTGCGCTACTACCGAACACGCCATAAAAGGACAAGCAAAATTTTAGAGCGTAAAAATAGATTTAGCCCATTCAAAGTAAACCGTTTGTTATTTTAAAGCCCGTGTGAAGTCAAAATTACAAAAATTCACCTGCCTGTTACAGCAGGTAAATCGGATATCCAGTGCCAATCATCGTCGAGTTCCGATTTTTTTCTCACTGTAAAACCTCATTTTATTCAAACATTTGCTAAAGTCGTTTTTTTGGGAAATTTGCCAACCATTTTCTAAAACGTTAATACACTGAAAACGAATGGATAAAACCATATCAAAAGCACCATCCAGAACAGTTGTTGATGATTTAGAAGCAAATCGCCTGCATTGTTTCGTTCCTTAGCTGGTTCACAGAAATTAGTTGCCAAAGTGCTTGTGAACGGAGATTCGTACACATATGGTAGAACTACTGTTTGGAGCTGGGTACAAAAAGATTTCACATTTTAAACGCACTCATCAGGCATGAAGGTCGGAAAACATACACCAAAACTAATTACTATCTCACCCGAAAGGGCGAAAGAAAATGCATAATTTTGTAGGAAGATACGGCCTCTTCATGTGTTTGTCGAAGGTTTCAACTGCTTTATTGGTGGTGTTGACGTTAAAACATTTCGCGTTTGGCAACCTTATTAAGCCAGCATAGTTTTTAAATAATGAGGTTTAAATTCAGTTCAAACAAATACACAAACTCTTTCACTAACCCGGGACGCACTTCGATATCTTGTTGTGACTGTTTAAACCTTATTACTTAGAAAAAAGTTGTTTGCCCTAACATTTCATGGGAGATCTGTATCATACAAAAGATTAAATCCACTTTAGCACATTGTAAATTTTCCAAAATTCAAACATAAAGAACTCAGATTCCGACAAAATGCAATATTTTGCGCATTCAATTTTGTGTCAATACAGGTTGTTGGTGCTCGACTATTGATTGGAACACTATACCTGGCAGACGTGAACCGATAAATGACACAATTATACGATCAGACTGTTGTGCATGTTAGAGCGACTCTTCTGACACTCATATGCTCACCGCAATGCTACAGAAACCATCGCGACATTGCAAAACTTTTTCGCAATTATAAAGAAAAATTTCATCAAAGATCAAACGTAAGCACGGGATTAGCATCATCACCATTATCCAAAAGCAAATATGAGTCAAGTCAACAATTGTTATTATAGTACCACTTGCTGTTGAATTGTCTCATAATTGCTTGTTTGACTATCAATTCTCATAAAACATTGCCGATCATAACGAGCTTATTGTGAATGCCAAAATTAAAATACAATCGGTAACACATAGAAATCTAATTGTACTCTTCCTGACTTCAAAACCTACAATGTGTTCAAAGTTATAACCAGAGATGAAACAGCTCTGCCTTGCTACATACCTCCAAACCTCCGACGTTGTCTTGATAGAGCAGCGTGATGGTGCTGAAATCAGCATGGGCAGACAGTCGTGCTTGGTTTTCAGCGAGCGGAGTGGTGATTGGAGGGTAATACAATGCCCGAGTAGTAGTGTAGGTGTCTGTTGTGTGTCTCAGTGAATGGCATTTTTCGAAAAAATGTTCGTCCTTCATAAAAGTAAAAGTAACGATAAGGTCACACATTAAATACGAAGGGATTATCAGCATTATACAGTAGGTAGGAGTGTGTCAGTGGCTAAACGCACTGCCGGATACAGTTAAATAAAACACTGATACTTAACTGGTTCGTGGAAAGACGTTGCACAAGAGAGCTGTACGCTTGCCAACAAAAAAGTTTATTACCCTCAAAAATGTACAACTTAAGTCTACTAAAACGAAGCCAATGTCTTAAAACTTACAAGTCAAAATCGCTTGATTTCACTGAAATCCTGCCGGACATTTAAAAAAATAACTGCTTTCTATGTCAGTAACATCAATCGAATGCACGTTTACGCTGCAGCTACATCTACACCAGTGGTCTTCAACGCGAGCGAAATCACCCCCAGGTGGCGATTGTATGCGTTATAGGGGCGATTTTGCGAATTACCACACTTGGGGGAAACCGGTTTCCAGGGGAGAAATTTCTGCAGGTTATAATATAGTAATTTGTTAAATTATACCAAATATGAAAACAATTATTGCTACTTTGGAAACAAATCATTTGATGCACTATCGGCTCCATGGTTCGTAACAAAGGTTATAAAGCAGTAGTTCTCAACCTTTTATGGTTTGTGGCCCCCTTCCAAAGACTCTCAACACTTATGGCCCCTGCTCATCAATAGGCTTTTGCAATATCACGGCAGAGCTATTTAGTAAAGGCCTCTGCTCGTAGGCCCCGGAGAACTGCTCCGTGGCCCCCAAGGGGGTCGCTGGTCCCGGTTGAGAAACCCTGTTATAAAGCATTTCATATGGTATTGGTAACGTAATCATCAAACTGACATCTTCCTACGTAAAGCTTCACTGCCCTACTATCCAAGGGGGGAGGAGAGTGTCACTGATTGGGATTTGCATGTATTTACTTAAAGTCAAACGTTTAAAATAAGAAAAGAGAGAAAAAAGTAGAGAAACTGTTGCACTGAGTATTTTGCTAAGTCCGTTAACACAGTCATTGCATGAGCAGCGTCAAAAAAGAGACATCCAGCATTAACATTTGCTGGCCTGTATACATCAGCACGCGACTAATTTTAGACTTTTCTCGTATATACATTCGTTCGTTTTATTGTACTTACTGTGTCTTGGTTGAAAGCGACCAATACTAATATAGCTGTCGGAAAACACCAAATCGGCCAAACTCCATTTTAGAGGAAAACTTCAGCTTTTCTGAAGACACTAAAGATGGCTCCACAATCAAAACGATGCTACCACTAAATCATCGCATCGACTTTCGTGGCGTGGAAATAACAATCAAAAGTTGGCGTTAAGTTTAGCTTAATTACTTTTTATCGTCAACTGTCACAAATTCCTCCAACCGTATATGTTATCACTAGCAAAATTCCCTTAACACAAGACTTCATTTTGGTAGAGCATTGCTTTTGGTAGAGCATTGCCGAAACATTGTTTCATAGGCAAAAAACGCCACAGTCCGCTATCATGTGCTTTGTAATATTTGGTTCGTAACTTGAGTAAAACAATGCAGCTGAGTGTGCTCTACTGCAAAAATTCTGGAAATATTAGTGTTGCGAGATGATTTACGTAGCAGTTGATGGCTAGTAAAATTAATTTCAACTATCCATAACTTTTGAAACGTGCTTATCGTGTTTTTCAATCATTTTGAGTGTTTTGCTGTGCTTGTGGATATAGCAGTAGCCTACTGTGTGCGTCTGACTTATGGCTGAGTATAACAGAACTGCAGGCTTGGAAAGAGGTAACTTAGACCAGCGAGCAATCCTAACCACCCCCATGTTGGCTAAATTAACGAGTCCAAAGATATTTGTTGCCACCTGTTTTTTGAGGCTTGGTAAGAAGTCATACTCTTGGGTAGATCACGTAGAAAGTCGAATGCGTAGAACGTGACTGGGTGAAAGGCTTTTTTGCCAGATAACTAGCATAAGCGAATTCGATTATGCGATTCCACCATCCAGAAACGCAAGTCCGCAACCAGCTGAAATTTTCGGGAAGGGGGCAGATAGATTGGGACTTATTGTTGCACCTAGCAGTTAAAAACGTGATGGTGCTTTCACAATGTTTTTAAAAATTTCGGGCGTCAATTTCCCGGTTGCCTGCAAGAACCTGTCATCGACATCCAAAGTGACAATGAACCCGATGTTATGTTTTATTAACACGAGTTAGATTTTGGACTAACAGCGGTGAGCGTTTTCCGGAACTTTGGTGAAAAGTGAAGCTATTATTACTACTAGCGTTTACCACAACGTATATTGCTGAGAAAAATTTCAGCCCAGTACTGCACGTGTATATTAAATACCACAATCATCCTGACCTGAACAAGACCAGGGGAAACGCCGTACGACTTAAAGCTGACCAGCTGGTCACCTACTTTAAAAAAGCTTGCAGATAAAGATAAGGCGCCAAGTTCGCATTAGTTGGAATTTGGAAATCAATAACATTTATTCTACATATGCAGTTCCATTCGTTTTGTTTTGTACAAACTAGATTGCCGTTTATATTTCATTAGCATTGACTTATATTCAAAACAAAATAATAGTTTCAGACAATGCTAAAACCATAAGTAGGGGCGATTTTCAAGCAAAGTTTCTGTATGTAGAGGGGCGCTTGTATAAAGAAGGTTGAAGACCACTGCTTTATACATCTCTTGTTACAAAGTCTGACTTTTCCTCTGTACATTTTTTGCCAGTGTGTGCATTACTGCAATAGCTGAGACTTTCCCATCACTTCCTTTTGTCGTGTACACGTACGTAATATGCGCTTTGCGATCACTGCATTCAATGCATTTTACTGGCAATAAAAACGTACGTTTTTCGAAATTTCCGGCGTGACCTCGTTTGAATCCTTAATTTCTATTGTTTATAGCATAGCTTTGCAAGACTTCCAACTTTCACTCAGTTCCAAAGTAATCTGTATTCATACTTTTTGATATGCACGGTGCATGCAAGTCTTAACATAACCATAGCGAAAATTCCTCACATCATCGTTGTCCAACGAACCTTAACAAATCTTTTGACTTTTTCATATTTTTGTTTTCCAGATGAAAAATTCTGTTTCAAATCTCTTTTTTGAAAAGCTTGCAACTCTCGTAAAAGAGAATTAATATTTCTGTGTCATCTAAGTGGTTTCAACCAATAATTTAAGACAAAACAGGTTACCTTAGATCTCCACATGGCATTGATAAAATCACATGGAGTAACATTTAGAAGTTTGCTGTGTCGTAACGGTTTTCTCTTTTTCTCCAAATACGGTGCTAACCTCGTGTTCCGGTGATTCAACAACACGTCATTGTCAACTAAAAACTCAAGTTACAATTTGTGGTCTATAATTCCAATTTCATCCGATGTCCACCTCGTGTGTACATTTTTAATCATTAGCAAGATTCCCTCCAAGGTGCGCAGCTGCGTAGTACCACCAGATCATTTGCGCAGTGATATCGTATTCTCGCGCGCTTGCAACATTCCAGCTACTCACCATGATTCAGCAAAAAAGCTGGACAAAGTCTTTAAACATTGGAAAAGCAGGAAAACAAGGAGCCATTTGAATTAAGTGTTTATTTTGTTTGAATTTTGATCATATTTAACATTTATTCCAAGAATTTGCAAATTTTGCAATTCATTTTTAGAACTCTGTTATCTCAACCCTAAAATAGTGCTCAGCTCACTAAAATGAACATTGGCTCAGCGCAAAATTTTTTCATAAGGAAAGCTGATTTGTATTAAAATTCTGAACAAATAACATGGCTTCCTTTTTGAAACAACTTAAGGCAAAGATTTGATTTATCTGTATCTCTATTCAAAATTTGTCTATACCTCTATATAATGCGACTCTCGTTCAGAAAAAATACTCACATAAATATTATGCAAACTAAAACATTTCAAATAAAAACTCGAATCGAATTTTAAATCTATGACCCTTGCTTAATTGCCCGTCTCTGTTTTGAGCATATGAGTAAATATTCCAATCTGCCTGTCTCAGGCAAAAGACTGAACACCCTTTTACATATTTTGAAAAGTTTTTCTCTTCCTCTGCTCTTGTTTGGTTTGATAATATCCGAAAGTGTAGTCAAACCGTTTGTCACCTTTAAATCCATAGCCAGACTCAATCCTGCCAATATCCTCATACAGATGTTGCTAGCTTGGGTCACGAACTCCTGCATCAACGACGAGAACTTAGGCGCGAGATCATTTGGCCACTCCTCCGGGCACAGATCGAATGTTCCCGCATTGATGTTGAACGCCTCTTTGAAGTCTCCGCCTGATGCTCGATCAGCACTGGTGAAATAGCGTCACCAATTGACAGTCATTCCGGGCGACTGAGACTTTCAGAGTTTGAAGAAACGACTTAAAACTCATTGAAGTTATTTTCTATATCTTACACTGACAAAATGAAAACAAGTTGCATAACAAAAAATACAAGCTAACAACGACTGAAACGGGTCGAGTGCGGTACGTCGATGTATGCGAAAGGCTTACTTCATACGTACAGGACTTATCAAAACTAGTTGAAAACAACTCTGCATCACAGAGGTTCCTCAGACACTGGATAAAATTAACTGTGCGTAAACAGTATAACTCAACTTCGTGAATATCGCCAAAAAGTTTTCGTCTTTGTAAAGTCTTTAATTTCCCAGGCGGTCAGTGGTTAATAGATGAAGCGTATTAGCGGCACGCACGCATAACAAATTTTCTGTTAGCTTTTCGAAATGTCTTATATTTCTTCGTAGATATAGCGATTGCCTTTACACTTAAAAATGTGTTATTGTGAACTGTCGTTTGTTGGTCTGAGTAGGTTAATGTTTAAATCACCTTTAGTTCGGCCCGGCATCACACTTCAAATTGTTAAGCAAATCCTTGAACATTTTGAACATTCTGTATTGGTCTAGATCTTCGACATGTTTTGTGTGCAAAAGAGCAAAAACTACATATTTACAAATTACAGCATACGATCAGTGATCTGGCATACTGTAGTTTGTACTGAAAAACATTAAAAGGGAGCAACAAAACATCAACATTCTCGCAAAGACATAAGTAATCAACCTCTCTACTCCTTTTCCAAGGTAACCGAAATTCCTTCCAGGTTTCCATTTATAGCGCTGTTTATCTTCTATTGGACTGGTAAAAAACTTGTCAGCTTCTTTGAAAACTTTTTCTATGAATGATCTTCGAAAAACATTAACGAGAAAATTAAAAGAACTCCGCTTTTACGTCTACATTCAAGGGCGTTGGGAAAATGTTTGCTGACACACTTGAAATGCAAGCAGTTTCAAAAACTTCAGTCCAACCGAGTGTAGTGAAATCTGTTTTCTATTCAGCAACTTTTCCAAGCCAGCAAATGGCAATATAAACAAGGAATAGTTACAAGCAATAATCACGTCTTTTCTTATTAAATTTCATGATAAACAAAAAATAGATCAAATATTATAAACTTTCGTTGTCGAGCACTAAAAATAAAAAAATGGTGGTTGCACGTGTAGGCCACTAAAAAATCAGTCTTGTGTGTTCTGCACTTAATCGGTTTTCTGCAGTTTTTCCTTAGTGCCGTAGGTCAACGGAAAAATTGCGAAAGTGTCTGGGAAATATCAACCAGTTTTTGAAACCCACAAGCACAATTTGAAACATGTTGGTCAGTGGAAAGGATTCTATCGACCTCTATGACCGTCAATGATTGTTTACTGTCACCCTTGGAATGATTTTGACCTACAATATATTGATGAAGCAGAAAGGAATTTTAATAAACGCAAAAATGAACATTTAAGCTATACAGCCAACTGCCACACCGACAAAAGTGCGTTAGCAAAGTATGCATTGAAAGTGAAATAACGCAAAATAGACTGGTCAAAAATCCGAGTAGTTACGTATGAACATCATTTCGGAAAAAAAGTTTCACCGAGCGATATTTTATAAACACTACGCCTAATGCAGTTAAGGAAAAGTCGTCGGATCTTTTCCCTATGTATACAAAGCAACTTCCGTTTGCATGTACTGCGTCGTTTAAGTTTTTTATCTGTTTATAAGAATACTTGATTTTACCAATTTTTCGACCGACTACAGGTTTCGGTTTGTTTTTATTCAGATATCTACCTGACTTTCAGCGCTTGCTACTCCGTTTGCTCTTTTTTATTCCTTGTCTTGTTTTTGTGTTTTTTGCTTTTTTTCCTTGTCTTCCAGGGTCAAGTGTTTTCAGTTCTTATCACTACCTCAAACTAAATACACTTTCCTTTTTTGTTTCATAATGTACAGTGACTTCACCTTTGCTCATCATTTCCGGAATGATGACCCGCTGTGAAGTAGGCTGAAACGTCGGTGTCGTTTTTAATTACAAAAGTTGAAGTGAAAGCTACAATTTTTCGTCGGGAAAACGTGGAACGTTGACCTTCAAGAAACCTTGGCGAAGGAGTGCACGCCAGACGATTTTGGGTTTATATTTCTCACTCGAAGGCAGGGTCGTTGAGAGAAATTCTGTACCCGGCCGGAACACACCGCATTTACGGGCCTTGTGTTAATTTCGTTCGGTTAGGTGCCAGGCCCATAGCCACGGGGGGCATTCGGGGGCAGTGCTCCCCCCAAATTCTTTTTTGCCCCCCAAATTTTGTTGTGCCCAGAAAAAATTTGTTTTAAACATATAGTAAAAAAAAAATCTTGACCTCCTAAAAATGTATTGTGCCCCACCAAATATTGAAACCTGGCTACGGGCCTGGTAGGTGCCCTGATTTTACGTTCGACAGTATGAATGCGTTTCCGTCGAACTGGCGGAAATTACACAAATTGCCAGTTTTCAAGCATGATGCCGCATGTTTCTGAAACCGTTTGAAAATTGAAAAGACGTACAATATTTCTATGATAGGTTTATAAATCGAATGCGCCGCTGAAAATCAATCAAAGTAAGTGTTACCACTCATAGATGTAGCAGCAGGGAAATTTTTGGGGGTGCAAAGGATTTTTGCCCGAATTTTCCCAAACGTCCCCGAAAAATTTTGGGCCACTTTTTGTGCGAATAGTTTCTCATGACGACCGTTTTCCGGATGACTTCCAAAAAAGATCTTCATGTGATTCTGCACACCCTGTGACCCATTTTTGTCATATCAAAGTACGTTGGGCGCCATTTTGCCCGTATTTTCAGGGAGTTTACCCAGATTTTCAGTTAGTTTGCGAAGGTTTTCACAGATTTTGCTCGAATTTTGAGCAAATCAAAACTTTTGGGGGTCCGCTTGCACCCCCGCCTCCTACACCACTGCTACCACTGCACGTAGGCCTACAGTGCTGTCAAACAGCATTTTCCAAGCTAGATGATGACCATCACTTTGATCCTTAAAAGTAAAATGTTCGATTCTCTGGCTTACACGAAGTTCGCAGTGTTTCAATAAAAATAACAAACGCGCTTCATCACTTTGCGTCTTTCAATCGACGTATGCTTCGAACTGGCGTTAAATTTCATAAGGCTTCCATCCTAATTGTTCAATGAAACAGAACTGTTTTCATACATTTAGGAAAACTGATCCAAAGATGTTTTCATTCTGGGTAAATGATATTTTTGCGAAGAAGAAAGCCTTATTTGATAATAGCAAACCGATGCGATCTTGTTAAAGTAATTATCAAAGTGTTCAGGCGGCCCACAGTTATCAATAGCGCACATAAATTTGGCTACTGATAAATGATCAATTCAGGAATTCTTTTACTACGGTATATACTTAGAATACAAAATATCCGTTTTAGTTTTGTTTTGAGGGACTGACAAAAAACATCGCTGCAGGCGAAAAGACGATAAAGCCCAAGTCGTAATAGCCGAATTCGAATGCACGTAAAAGATAGGAATTCTGCATATGATCGACTAAATGCTTCGTTATAGCCGAGCTGTCGTTATAGAGGCGAATTCTACTGTACTAGCCGTGACATAGTGTGCTGATGTAATTGGATTACAATCAAAAAGAGAAACCAGTGCTTGGAACGCCTAAACCTCTTGCTACAACTGCACACACGAGAGTTAAAGAAAAAATATGGTTGCCTGAAAAAACAATGAATTTGCATAAAGTTAAACCAGAATGGTAGATCGGAAAAACGAATTTAATGCAACGTGTGCCTACGTTAACCTGTATAGCGTCAGAAACAAAAAACGATCAACACAGATACCAGAAAAAATTTAATACACAGGAAACCACACTGCAGAAGTGCAAGTAAGTCGGAAATTCAGACAATAAATGTTTTGAAAAAGCCTATTTACTTCAGTTGAAGCAAAATTTGACGCAATGTTTGCGTGCGTAATTTGTGGCTTTGAATGCGTTAATACATTGTGAGTAAACAGTTAATGTTCTTTTGAGCGGCAGTAAAACTGCTTAAAAAGTTCAACAGTCACGCTGCTAGTTTCGACAATCATTACAAACAAGCTTTTGACTACGAATTTTAAGATGGCGCAACGACTACGAATTACGATTATAAAAGCTCGCAAAATTATTTCAATTACCGATCACTGTGGTAATTATTTCTGACACTGTGCATGCTGTGCAGTGCATATGGTCATGTTTTTGTCATATCTTCACCGACCCCTGTGCAGTAGTCACAGACACCTGTTGGTCTGCGTACTTCAGTTTGGGAAACCCTGGGTCAGAGTATAAGGGTTGAAGGAATTCTTGTGCGACAAGCACTAAGTCACGTGATTTGGACCTTGAGTCCGAGATTTATCAAGTGCGTGAACAAAAGAAACTGCAGTTATGTGCAGCGCATGGAAAACTTCATGAATGACCGACTTAGACAAAAAATTGAAATCAGTGTCTATCGAAGGAATGCTTCCACAACAATGAATCTGACACTGACTTTTATCGAATATGTACTTCAGCTGTTTAAAATGCAACTGCAGCTCTTGCTCAATGAGAAAAAGTCAAATCATTTCATTCATTGGGAACATGCCTTAAACTTTAACATGACAAATGTATTGAGAACGGCAGTTGTGCTAATACTGTAATAGAATAAGGTATCCATTATGGAAGAAGAACTTTCACTTAAATTGCAATATCATGAGAAATATGGGAAATTACTGATAGAATTATGAAGCGCATGCTTAAACTGTCAACCTGTTACAAAAGCCGACGAAAACTTGCCTGTTCTTTTCGTGTTTTGTATTTTCCTGCCCACGAAATAGAAGTCATGGCCAGTAGCGGAGGCTAATTTGGTGGGGGGGATGCGACGTCAATTTGCAATGAACGCAATGCTTCACAGAACCATAATCCGCAAATCAATCACAGTTACGAGGAAACAAGTCTAAGGTTGGTTTTAAGAAAAAGCTTGAGTGATAAAACTGGTCAAACTTTAACACTGCACCGCTACGGAACCAACGAGCAATGTGGCACATAACAACGATCTGACGTAGCACTGGCATCGGCGCAGGTACATCGAGGACTCGAGATAAAGCGTTCACGTGACGGCATAATACCTATTATCACTGTAGGTTACGCTTGTTACAACACAATCACCGGTGGCAGTAGCCAGCATAGTGCAGTAGCGCTGTTTAAACTTGTATGCTGCAGCAAGTGAGCGTGGTCACTTGGATGCGGTTTAGATCAGTGCTTTTCAAATGGGGAACTCTCCAGTTTTTAATTGTCGTTTGGAATAGAGTGCCACACCCATAGTAATTTGTGTATAGCATTTGTTATTGCTGGTAATTTTGATGAAATAATAACAAGAAGTCGGTTGATTGTGTTTATTTTGCAGCCGAAATTATGAGAACGGAAAGAAATAAACAATTCCTAAGGAGTGAAAGCACGAAAAAACGAAAACTAGAAAGCACGACCATTCATGGGCGTCCGCAGAAATTTTTCCAGGGAGGGGCAACGTCGGCATTTTGTTTATCATTTTCAAATTGCTGAGGATCAGTGTTCCCTCTAAAATAATTTTACACTGAGCAAATATTTGTTTTAGTGAGCATGATATTTTAAGGCTGAGTAAGTGGAGTTTTCAATGAATTCCAAGCTTTGTGAATTATATGATAAATATACAATCTTATCAAATTACGAACAAAATACACAGTTCATTCAAATAGATCCTTGTTTTCGAGGTAGTTTCCATTGTTTTGGAATGTTGCAGTGCGCGAGAATGAGATTTCACTGCGAAACAGTTCTGGTGGTCCTGAGTATTTGCGCTCCTTAGAGGGAACATTGCTGACGATGCAATACAAATGGACGTTCACAAAACGCTTTATCCTTTCTACACTACAAAGAAAATACCCCGTGTTACGGTAAGAATCACAAAAAACGCTTCGTTGGCAGCAGTAGCCAGCTATATTAGTATTACGACAATTTACACAGTAGGTTGTCCGCAAATTTTCAACGCAGGGCATTTCTTTTCAAGTAAGCATTGCCATGATCTGTAAAGAAAGAAGCATTGTATTGGAATGTCATTTGTTTTCAAGTGCATGTTTACTACACTATATAGAGGACTTCATCGTTTGCCTATCGTTTCCGTAGATCGTAGACCTTATTCAAATAGAATCACACGGTTAGATATACACTCGTGACAAAATAACATAATGACACTTTTTCGTACTACTTCCCAGTAGACGCAAGCCATAGCTATTACAAGGTTTTATAGCCACGTTAATATCATTATGGCGGAACGCAATTTGCTCTGGGCCCATGTAGCGTGTCACGTAGAGCGTACATCACATATGTACAAGAAGCGACATGCCAACATTCAACCATCCTGCAGCTCCAAGTTTCCCCGCAGCCCCTTGCCGAACTCATGCCGGTACGGGGCGTATTCCCCTACCCCTGCAGTTCCACTCGGCCACAGCCGATGCATTGAATGCTTAGCGCGCAATATCGATCATTATTTTCGAGTGAACGTTGCTACCCTGCAACCTGTCACTGGTTCTAGTGTGCAAAAATTGTTAAATGATTACCAGATTATGTTTCTTCAAGAGACCTGGCTTGCAAAACAGCAACTTGATAATTTATCCTGTTTAGGTGTGTCACATTTTGCATTTGGGAGGGCAGACTATGACTTTAATGATGGCCTAGTTCTTGGTCGAGGTCATGGTGGAACTGCCATATATTGGTCTAAATATCTTAAAGCTTCATATTTTTCAAATTGTGATGGATCGATAATAGGCTTAAGAGTATTTTTTAAAAAATCAGAGTTGTGTTTAATTAATGTGTATCTACCATACTGCAGTAGAGCTAATACTAATGAATTTTTAGCATACCTGGGTAAATTGAGACAGGTATGTGAGGAGCTGCAATGCCCAAATATTTATTTTGTGGGGGACTTCAACGCTGGAACCACAAATACATTTGGTGGTTTGTTGGAAGACTTTTGTATGGAAAATGATTTTATCATTTCTGATTATGCACTACTAC
>Ga0210059_1004377_pt1 | contig 22766 bp, 11 predicted proteins | sample Ectturendosymbi2_FD_188042 | JGI IMG/M metagenome (GOLD analysis project Ga0210059, IMG submission 188042) | Ecteinascidia turbinata endosymbiont from Florida, USA - Sample 2 (SPAdes) (version 2) | ecosystem: Host-associated > Tunicates > Ascidians > Unclassified | place: Key West, Florida...
GATTCCTTGCTTACACCCATCGTGGAAAGTACATACTTGAATAGAGATATGTGCAAGTTTGAATCATCGCAAAAAGACGAAAGCAGATGGCAGTCGACTGATTCCTCGAAAGCATACAGAAACACTAATGCTTTTAAGTGTGGGATAAGAACTGTTTCAACTCTGGACGTTTCCAATAAACTGACCTGCTGTTTCAAACCTGCCGTTACGTAGTAAGTGTTTTCCGATCCCCTCGAGTTAAGCGGGAACTCCATTCCCGTCCAGCATTAGTCCAGCTGAATGAGTAATATTTTGAATCTATGTATTGGACGATTTCTCTTTTGCCAACATTGCCTGGTCAATTACATTTGCGAGAAACGCAAAAAATAACATTGGATTTCCTAATGTGATATTTGGTGTAGTTCCTACCCCGTGGTACAATCCGTACGTTAAAGTGCGCTCGAAGCCTGCCTGTTGCTTTTGGCCTAGACCTCGTCAGGAAGGTTCTCTCCGCGCATGAGAGTGGACGAAACTCTAACAAGACGGCAGATCAAGAGTGAAAGGCTTTGTTGTGTTTGAACTTTTTCAAGCCTCTTCTTGCGTTGATAATTTCATATCTTTCTTGTAATGCGGAGGCATTGTGTCTGTTGTAGAATGGCTTCTAAAATACGGGCAAATTTTTCCAGAGAAATCCTCCTTTTCCAACTGCGTTCTCATACACAATGTGGACATAAGTCTTCGAAGTGTCCAAACCAATTTCATCTACTGTAAAAATCTTCAAAGTTCAAATTGCATGTTCCCCACTCACATTTAAAATTATTGAGGGCTGCATAAGCCGATATATCGACTTTTCAGCAGGGTTTCCGTGATAACTCGCGAAACACTGAAGCAAATAGGCACGCAAACCCCGTATAGGAAAGATTTTTGAAGGATCTTTACAATAAGCCCCAAAATGGTTTTATATCTGAAATTTAAGAAAAATGTAATTTTTGTTTTTGGTAAGCGGATTTTAGCAATTTTCGCTTAGCTTCAAGAAATCGTCTTCACGCTTACCTCCTAGCTTCTGCAAAGCGCTATTTTGGCTTGTACTCCTCGCAAGTACCACAACTAACCACAAATAACAAAACAGTCACTCGTTAGTTCTTTGGGGGAACAATGTTTGGGCGAAAATGCTTTTTTCGAAACGCGAAAAACTACTTTTGTCTTGTAATTTTTATTTGCGAATTGTTAGGATGTTGTAAAACGTGAATTTCAGCCTGTTCTGAAATTTCCAGATTTTTTCGATGTTTGAAACTGGAGATCTGGGCCTTCGAAAGAGAATAACAGCAAAATCACCCCCACAACTTGGTTTTCTCTCTGAACTCCACAAAAAGCATGTTGAATTTTTCTTGCCTACACTTTTTAAAAGGTATGGTCATGGCCGAACGTTTTTGTGCAGAGCGAACTTTTCGAAATTGGTTGGTTCTCTCTTCGCAGGTCTTTGAACAAAACCACTGCTTCCTTTGGATTCGCCAAAGTCGTTTTTCCCTGCCTGATATAAAAATGACCCGCGAAAATATGCCCTCAAGATCTCAAAAGATGCACCGTCCAAAAACCTTTCTTACAATGTCGTACGTGTCGACGTAGCTTTAGTGACATGCGACATATCGCCAAAACCGCGCCAAAAAGCCGATCGCCTTCTGTGGTCGTAAAGAAGAGAGTTTGGAAAAATCGAAATGTAAATGACAAGGAGGCCTACTTGTTGAATCTGTGGTAATGCCTTCTTCTGGTCTTATTATTGAAATCTTTTCACAAAGCTAATGTCTCATTCATAGCAACCTTATTACAATTGGCTATTCGATTTCAATGATTTGTCGGAAATACTCTTTCAAAACTACCACTGGACTTTTAAGTCGTGTTGTCTACAGCGCCATACAAGTCTTTCGTCATATTTCTGGAAGATTTGGTTTTCTCTTTCTTGACTTTTTCTAGGGTTCGCTGAGCTTGACTTTTGATTCTGTTCACTCATCCATTGGAACTTTATTAAATGTGCCTTGCAGCATTCTTTTGAAGTAGGCTACAGTTAAACTAGAAACGTCTTGCTGAACGATGAAAATAACTTAGACTAACAAATAACTCTGAAGAAAAACAACTTGAATCAATGCTCGCAAGGCGATAGAGCACAAAAAGCACATCCTATTACATCTGCGCTAAAAAAAACGAAATCTGCTGCACAACTGACCACCTTCATTACTCGCAATTGCAAGTGTTGCAGCTTGTCGCGTTCATGCACAGATAACAGGTGGTTTAATCACAGTTTTGCAAGAGCACATCGTGTTAACTGCGGCCAGCAAACTTAGCCCCGGAGGCAGGTTGCGTTTCAATCATTTCAACATTCTTGTGCTTTAAGTGTTCCAGAAAGCCGTTACACGGAAAATGCCTTCTAGCTCGCAAACAAGAAGTTGCTTTCTGCGAAGGACAACCTAATTTGCATAAAACACAAAAATGCAGCAAGGCAGTGATTCAAATGATGTAAATAGTTGGTTTATGCATTGTTGCTTCTTATAAAACTTTGTCAGAGTTCCACGTTTTGTCTGTTCATATAAAAAATTTTAAATGTTATTTTTTTTGTTTTTTCCAAAAAGGTTCCACCAGTTTACTTTTGCGCATGGCCTGTTCAAACTGAAAAAGCTTTAACCACAAATTAGCAGCTCAGATAAGTTCCGAGGAATTGTCACAGATCCAAACTGAGATTTGGTCTTTTGAACAAGGTGAAGCGTGTCACGTAAAAATTTAATCATATTCCCACCCACTGAAAAAGAGGAATATTTAGAAATATCTTGATATTTTCACCAGTCACACGACAGTCACGCCTAAAAATAGCAAAAGACATCGAAGTGGAACCAAGATGCAGCCATTTTGGTCTTAAAACCGAAACTTCTTTCGATTTTGCAGCAGACCCAAAACAGTCAAACTGCCGTAGACTGATTTTTATCACGACCTTTCACGTGTTGACATGCTTCGGACTTGAGATTTCGAAAGAAAATGCTCGCTGACCTGAAAAAATAAAGAAATAAACAAATGGTAACACAATCACTTGAATCACTTGACATGATCGTGTTTTTGTGAAAAAGGAGTCACCTTTTCCGAAATGTCAACTCAGTTTGCTGGTACACGTCGTAATGGGGACAATCTCTTGAAAAATCCTTCGAATCTTCGTTTTTTTCGTTATGTAAATCCCCACCAACTGCGCTATCTAGAAACTGTAATCATTATATGCAAATCAGTTGCAGTTGAGAATTTTACCATGAGCAAATTCATTATTGCAACAGTGGTTGCTCATCGCTGTACTAAGTGTGTTGAGTTTGGAAGTTGGTTTGTTGGAGAAAAAATGCATATCTTTCAAATTCCACAATTTGCAAGAAAGAAATCGTCGTCAGGATAACTTAAACGTGCCCAACAATCATCTTGCTACTTATGCCTCACAAGCCAGTGCAGCTGTACCTTCGCTCATAAGATAGTTAGACATGCTGCGCACACTGCACAAGAGTATTCTTCAACAAGGGTAGAAAATTGCAGTGCGGTCAGAAGCACTGCACAATACTATCTCTTGGGGTCAAAACACTAGTGATGCTTGAATCGTTAGTTGATATGCCTTGTTTTTTGGAGCTCTTGGCTTAATGCACTCAAAGCATTCTTACAGACTTATTTCAGAACGCTCTAAAATATTTTCATGTCTTCGAGTGTCAGGCATTTGTGACTATTTAGAAATAGTTCGTCCATTAAGTTGCGTTTGTGAGAAAAATACACTACATGTATATACATTCGCCAAGCATAGGTATGATTATGTGAATAATGCGAACAATTGATTTCTTTGCTAACAATTATATGGAAATGACGCCATATATAATCTTTTTCCTATTGCTTTATAATTCCGTCAAGCATAGAGAAATGTCAATTTGTCTGGAAGTGTTTTTTTAAACAGTGTTAATTTCGACTATGACATCAGCACATCAACCAAATTTAGAACAGATGCAGAGAACAAGCCAACAACATAGGGCGACTTTTCAAGGCTCTTGCAATAAAGACGCAATGAGTGGGAAATGGTGGGAAAGGTAAAGTTGTCACTGCTAGCACTCCAGCTCAGATCACTTAACATTTCTGTGTAAATAAAAAATAGATTCTAACTTTCAGATTCAAACAACCTTTATGGGCCACTGGAAATGTGTTCTTAAAAATCTTTGGCACACAAAAAGACTACACCGTCGGCAAATAACTCTTTGTCATGCACCTTTGTTTAGATTTAAGTTCACTTTCTCTGTTCAGAAAATAGGTTTAAGCTGTTAAATTCTGCTTAGCTTGCATTGGGTTGTGGGGTTGAATGTTGATATGACCTCACTTTTTGGTACACGAAAAGTAAAAGTACTGAAAAGCCTTATAATGAAAAAAACGGCCAAAGAAAATGATGTAAACAACATTTTGTAGACATTTCGGTAACTGCTGCTACCATCATCAGTACATTTGCAATTGAACTGCAGTAATCTTACTGCAAGTTCTTATGGTCAGTCGGGAGAAAAGGGATATGAAAAATGAAAAAAAGGGAAATCTCACATGTTGTTACTACTTTTGCATAGGTCATTTGCAATAACTTTCATAATCTTATTACTAGGAGGATGTCGAATATTTATGAGTGGTAATTATTCGTTTTCCGAAGTAGACTATCCCGCACTGTTTTTTGCTGAATTTTTATTTCAGCTCTCTACAAAATGCTGAAAGTTTGGTCCTGCCATTATAATCTTTATTTCCGAAAATGCGCAGATGGCCAGTGTGTGTGTTGCAGTAAGTGAATCACGTTACGTAAATGTCAAAACGGTTTTTGATTTAATTTGTAGCTTAATGCAGGTTAGTTGGGCTTGGTTTACTTTTCACTAAGCTGTGAGGGTTCAGTGCTTTTGCTGTTGAAAAAAGGTAAGTTGTATTTTTCTGTTAAATTTTCATGTGTCTTCCTGGTGCAGATGTCAACGTGAGATCTCAACACACAGATGTTTAAATCTTAGTACCCACATTGCTTAAATGAATAAACTACAGGTTTAAAGAAGAATACTGGCATTTTCATTCCCCTTGTATCAAATCATTTGAGTAACATAATCCAAATGCTGCCTATTGCAAAGTTCTCCGCCATTATCCTCATCAGGTTAGAGTCACTTTCTACGCATACCAAGAACACAAACTTATTGCTTCTGAAGTAGATATATTCAGGTGAATATCACTTACGCATCTAAATCTTGGAACTACAAACATGCAAAGTAAAGCTTTGTCAAAACATCCATGCATTTTCGATGACAATTAATCAACGACCACTCACGAACCCCTGTTGCTCCGTCGCTGTTTGTTGAGTTTACGTGGAATTCTAGCTGGTCTGGATTATACATCAAATCTTCTGGTCGTAATCTGCCTCCATCCCTAAACGAGCGTTTGGAGTTTTTTTGTAAAAAAACTTTACGTTGCAAACGTTTTCAGTAGAAAATATATTTCACCATATTGATCTTCGTAAATTTCATCAGACAAACGTTGAACGTTTTTCCAGGAGATTTTATCAAATTTTTTCTCTTGAAATTACGAAACGTTTTGATTCTTATGTTGCTTTATAAAAATTATTTCATGTTATTTGATGTGAAAACACAGAAAGCAATTGCGCAATTGTTCTTCGAAAGTGTATGATTTTTTTTCAAAAATTTTAAATTTTTGCGTTGCCAGTTGTGTTTGGACTTCGTAGCATCAAAAGTATTGTTGTCTTTGCTGTGTCTGCAGCTTAAGACAAAAGACGAAAACTTAAAACACGATTAGTTAATTTTCTACATCTTGCTGTAAGCTTCATGATCGATCAGAATGTTTGCATAAAATGTCGAATGAAACGAAAACTTGAAAATGGTTTCCTGTAGAAACAGTTATTTAATAAAATGTTTATCATGGTGCAATGCAGCAGCAAAATTTAAATTTTTGCAAAGCCTCGTTTACTGCACTTTTACAGTAGTTGAATTGAAATAAAGTAAAAAACATACCTCTCGTTGTGATAAAGATAATTAAAGTTGGATACTATGACTGGCACCGGAAATGAAATACTGAGTATCCCCAAAATGGCGCAGCAAGCTCCAGTTATCTTGCCAAGGATTGTTTCAGGAGCGACGTCTCCGTACCTTTGTAAACAAGTCTCTATTATGAAACCACTTTAAAAATGATACATTTGATAAAACTACGTAACATAATTTATTGTGCAAAAAAACAATTTGGTCTAATAAATTTGAAAGCTTTACTTCCACATTGAAGTGTGACCAAGCAAATAGCGTGAAGTTTAACATTATTTGATCGCTACTTCATGTTATTTACTTGGTCACATTTTTCCGCATTTCTATGTAGGTTGTACTCTATTTATTATGGTGTTACACATTCATTGTCATCTCCAAGCGTTTTTCATTTTGCACTTCTACGTTTTTTCTGTAGCATACTGTCACCCATTTCCTAGGTATTGGTCAGTTTTGCGTTTTTTTACTTTGTACGTCATACAGTACTGCTCATTGTTTCTTGTTATAGGTAAGTTATTGCATGTTATTGCCCTGAGGAAGCCTACTTGAATAGGTGGGGGAAACGTCGGCAAAATAATAAAATAATCCCCAGAACATCGAATTCATCTCATTAAAGAAAGTAGTTGTACAAGGATAAGGGCCAGACCTATACAAGATTGATAAGAAAAATTGAAACATCATATAGGCATGCGAGAATGTTTTCTAGACGGACGTTTGCAAAAATTGATGCTCAGTTCAACGAAAAACACAAGCTCACTTACCCCACTGTGGTCATAGTGATAAGGGCCCACCAAAATGATTCAGGTATACTTGTAAATTTCGTACCGGGTTCACCATCCTCCACAAAGTAAGCGATGCTGGAGAAGAGAACGGCAAGGACTACCTTAAGAAATCAAAACAGCTGCTTTTTCTGGCAGATGCTAATTCAAGTTTGTCTCTAAAGCGATATTATGGATGGGTTTTCTTCATATAGTTACACATTCGCTGCCATAGTTATTCTTTTTTTCTGGTAAACTTGTTACAATTGATTGACAGCTTTGTTGACAAAAAGTCTAAAAACATCTGAAAACATTATTTCCTGAAAACATCTTGCTTATTACAAAACTTTAGTTTGCACTGGTATTATTTTGCCAATTATGGGCAAGCTTAACTATTTTTTTGACAGACCACCTTGTAAAACCATAACATCATTTGATCATTCGACGAAAATGAGAAAAAAACGAAAATGTGAAAAGGATTTACGATTGGTCACTCTTGTTGGACCTCGTCTGTGATCTCATTAAAAAAACTTTTAGCAGCCAATTTCAAAAAAATGCTTCAACCTTAGAAAAAATATGGACGTCTGAGGGGAAGACAACAACGCATGCACCACCATGTAGCAATAAGCAGGTATTAATAATGAATGCTTGGGATGTGAGTGCAGAATTATTTTCGAGGACTTGCCGAAGTCGTCGGTCATATTTTGCTGCATAGCAGGCAGCAGCGAAAGGAATGCATAAGTGTAAGTTGCGCAACTGAATAATTCATTACACTCTTGCAAAAAAGCACAACACCAAATGAAGTGCTCGACGTTTGCATGATTTTCATATCTCAAGACACCCGAAAAATGTTCACAAAAATATATTACTGAGACTAGGAATGAGCGAGGTCTACGTGCTATGCTCTGCACTAATGCAAAGCAGTCGTTTTGCGCATTTCACTTCTGATAGCGCTCTACTGTTTCCCGTAAAACCAGGCTAAAAAGTATAACTACATCTCGCATGCGTACTGTATGTAACGGTTTCTTTTGGGGACGCGAACTCAGAATGTAGGGACCGAGGTGCTTCAGCCGCATAAACAATAAAAGATTCGCCGCTCGACCAGGTTCGCTTTTATTGCCTGTGCAGCACGGTGCCTTCCATAACTAGATGACTTCTTATTGGCTTTGTGTGACGTGTAGTCACATGTAGAAGAAAATTTACGAGCACCAGACGCCGGTGACACGGAGTTTCCCCTTGTTTTTAAAATATTTTCCAAAACTTTGACTGTCACATACGCTTTTCGGGTAAAATATATTAACACTTTGGCAAACGTTTCAAAACAAGACAGATCTGACCTAAAATGCAGAATTGCAAAAAGTATTGAAAACGTAGCAATGGTTTAGCCGCTTAGCCTGGGACTGTGATTACAACTGGAAGACATAGTTAACTATGCTAAAACTATTAAACCACAACGCAATGCTTGGCCAAGAATTGTACAGCAAACACGCGTGCTCAGTTCACAACAAGAAAAAAGAACAGTTTTTTAAGACAAGTTCGTAGCTGCAAACATTATTGTCAAGGCTTTGATGCAGAGGTGGATAACGTTGGGCCAGCGGGTTGCACGGGACCAGCCAAAGGTTTTCATGTAACCTGCCAAATTCAACTCATATACTCACGTTTTCTGTAGAGAGAGAAGCAATATGTTACAATTAGTGTCCTAGGCCGACTATAAACATCGTTTCGCCGTCGCATCGAATTAGGATGGCGGTGGCGGAAGGTAAAACCCTTGCAATAAAACGTCCTTCTACTGTCATACTTAATTCGAACTGCATTTTTATATTTTATAAAAATTGAAGTAGTTTTATCTATATTGTATTAATCAGGACACAAATGAGACGGTATTGTATGTCGGGAATATAACTACTACTAAAGATTTATAGTTTCCTCAAAAAAACATTTTAAATTTTCTATACTGTTTGCAAATTATTGATAATATCTGTAACATGACACCATTTAAAGCTCTGACTTTCCCTATTCATCCAGCCTGGAAAAATATGGGACATTACGTTTCAAAGAAAACAATACTATAAGTCTGAACAGATTTGATATCAACTCGTAAACTTCCGTTTTTCCCAAGATTGGGTAATATTTGAAAAGCGAGCAGTCTGAGCGAAGACGAGAAAGTCCAATTAAATGCGACGCCACATTTTTCGAAGTGACTTGCTTAGAGCATAAACTTCGCGTTTGTTCAAAGCTGTGCTCTTGGATCTAAATACAATACACCAATATTTTGAGGAAACACCAATCTAATCTGACTAAATAGTAAGAGGATCAACGAGTCACCTGGAAAAAAACAAGAAGAAAAAGTACTCTTGTGCTTCGCACGAGGGTCAGACCCAGTATTCGAAATCCTCTGGAATATCTTGAAAGCTTTAGTATCCTCAGCATTCGGACCAATCTAACGGTTCTGAAGAAATAGTATGTCATAAAGAGACTTATCATAGGATCAACGCTAGACTTCTCTCGGCTATGTGCCTGCATGTTGGCAACAATAAAAGGGTATTAAACCGCAGGCAAAAGAGGCAGATCAGCTGCAGCAAGAATACAAATTTTAAATTTTTTTATTGGAAAGCAGAAATCCAACTGCACCAGTTCGTATTTTGAAGGGGCTGGGCGAGTCAGGCTATTCGCCCTTTTCACCCAATGTTCTTCTTAACACCCCAAAACGGTTCCGCGTTTCCTGGTGTCCTAATTTTCACAAAAGACTCTCAAAGGTATAGCCTATTCATTGCCGCTTTTACTAGCTTCATTCCCTAAATGCTCATACACTACTGACTTGTATTATAATACAATCATTCGTGCATGCAGACTACTTACTGCATGAAATGCGCAAAAAATCCCGATGGAAACAGAATCGTTTACAATGGTTTTAACCAGTGAATTATTGCCACGTAACCGCATTTACATCTAACCTCAAGATTGTTGCTGTTTGAGGACGAAGATGTGTGTTCGTTTCAATGGTAGCGACAACCAGGGTGATGAAATATGGCAGAATTGCCAGCAGATCAATGATGTTAAGAAAGCTCTGCGAAGAAAAAATATCGTAAATGAGGACTATCATCAGAGCATTGCATGATGCAAAGACTGCAAAGTATATCTCAAAAGATCTTGACTGCTCCCTCGGCGATGCTGCTCACTGAAAATGTTGCTTTTTTTCAAAAAATCGTGACTCATTCAGGAACAGTGACGGAAGAACCTCCTCATTTCAAGACTCTTCAATTACATAAACAGCAAACCTTTCTTTTTTTGTGAAGTCTGTTGAAGCCATAGCATCTTATCAAAATAGGCACTATCAAATAAAAGCAATCATACAAAGAACTACATAAACTTGAATATCAAGTCATCGGAGACGCTAGACGACAGAAACGGTGTTTACAATACATTGAAAAAACACCAGAGAAATTGCATGTGTTGCTGAATTTCCAAGATCGTTTGTTTAATGTCGTAAACCAATTTTAAGACCAAACATTGACTTTTAAAACTGCCGTTGCAACAGTATGTTTTCAACTTGCAAAAAAACACCTCACCTTAAAGTTTCTTTGTAAACTACACATTCAACATGGAGTGAACGTCTAATTCAAAAGACGAAAAAAAAAATTTTTTTCTTAGCCTACTTGAGTAATTAATTTCCCAGAAAGAAAATATACTAAAAATGCTGACAAACGAACCACAACATGTATTATATGAAACCACGGCCTGTGACCTTGATATTTATTCTGTATGAACTGCTGTCGCATATGCTAAACAGCATGGTTATTGGCACCGCTAACCTTGAAAAACGTCTTCTTGTTAGGAGAACACAAGAAACGTATCGCAAGCTCCGACACAAACCACACAATGCAGCCAGTTTCCGTTAGGAAGAGCACTCCGGCATGACTGCCCATCTCTGCTTCGAGAACATACCAGTCGTAACGAGACCTCCTCGACATGTTGTGTAGCAAGGGGCACATATACAACAGCGCTTCGAACAAGTGTCGCTGTGTGCTGTTGTGGTCAGAACGGATCACGGAAGATGACGTAACGTTCAAAACCCGTAACATGCTCTCCAAGCTGGAGAAGCTGTCAAACATTTGAAGCCAGCAACGGGCTATTGCGAAACGGTACTTTAAGCCCAAGCTTTCCGTTTGCTTGCACTGTAGTGCTGTTTGTCGGAGCCGGGTATCGAACTCGGTGAAGTTGTACAGAGAAAGTAATGGCTGTAATGGCTCGTCTGGATTTCTGTATTGATTAAGTGCGCACGTTACATTCTCATCCCTTGTCAGCGCTTGCTGGCACGTGCACAAGGCCGATTCGATCGATTCCGTGACGTTGTGACTAAGCGAGTGAAAGCTGGGCACTGTTTCGAGACAGAAAACAATGACCGAAACAACGATCACCAGGGCTGAAAATGTTGTCACTATTTTTGAACCGAGGGAGTGATCTGTGTCTTCGAACAAATTCCAAATATATCGTTTAATTTTCCCTTTTGGAAGCTCCTTGACTTTGTTAACGTATAATATGTCTTCTTTGCGTAAGTAATCTTCCAAAGTATCGCGATTGAAAGAGTAAAATCGCACTTCTTCATTGAACAGGTCGATCGGGATATCAGCGGGCCTGCGCAACATTCCTTTTTCATAAAAGTCCAAGATGGCGTCAAAGGAGCCCCGATGCCGGTCCAGAAAAACCTCATTTTCTTCTGCGTCATAAAACTGCAGCCTCCTGTCGGGGTCACCCAGCAACGTTTGTGGATGGCAGGCCAGCACTCTTGTGTCCATCTCGCATCTTTTACCGGATACATTGATGATCAGTCTGTACCGATCCGGAATTATGGACGGAAAGTAGTATGTCGGTCTGAGAGATTGATTCCCACCGCTTACGTCTTTGCAACCTTTCCCTCGTCGAGCCTCGTGGAGACTATCGTGTTTCCAAGTGATGGATCGCTCGATAAGGTTCCGTTTGTGATGCATACAACTGCGCCTGCGAGAACACCGTCAGGTATTACGTGGATGTGTGAAAGTATTTTTGTCAGTGACAGACGGCTCGAATAAATAAAAGTCATATTACGATCAAAGATATCTTTTTTGCTTTATGTTGTTCAGAATTTTACTCACTACTGCGTTGTACATAAACACGTGTCAAATTTTTCCGCTTTTTTCCATAAAAGCACAACTCATATGAAGATTCGGATGTCAAACACTAGTCTCCGACAGATACTAGCCATGCCAGCTTGTATGCATAACACAATAAGCGTCTAGTTGTACATTTACTTCTCTGAGATTTGCTTGTCCAAGCCTTAAAATTGCAAATGACGCCAAAGGCAGAAATGACGTTCTTTGATGGTACGTAAGTTTTAGGGATCACTAACAATGAACTAACGCGTCTAAGATTATTGCAGCAAGTTGAATGTTCCCCTTTTTTCAGGTTTGTTGAATAAACTTCAACAACGTGATCATTACCAACAGATGTGGAACTAAAAACAAGATGACCAATTTCCAGATGAAATGTCCAACTTCACTACCTGGAAATGAGTGGCGCAGTGCCTATTGCAATTAAGAAACTAATCAAGGTTGACACTAGTATTTAAACTTGACTTTGGAAAAGTATTTGTTGGATTGCCTTGACTTGAACTTGTTAGATATTTTAATGAAGTGAAGGTCTTCGTGCATGGTTCTTTTGTGAGAAAACCGATTGCAAATCAATTTGTCTTTCAAATTATCTAGATGCCACATTGCCAGCATTGAAGACTACCTTGCTTAAAACCTCTGTCGATATTTTTAAACTTCCTTCAAATTCTCAAAATACGAATGGCAGAATGGACAGTGTTTCTTTTTAAATATAGAGCAGCTTCCAACTTAAATCACCAAAGTCATCAACAAGAGACATATAAATATATTTTCACCATCTCGCAGCAGAGTATAGAAAGTAACGAAAAATTAAAACATTTTTTTTCAGGTGAGTTGCCATGTGCCTTATTAAACTATGTAGCTTGGCCTTTACCAAAGACATGTAAAAAGTGCTTGTTATAAACAATTTAAACTCAGTGTATCTTATACGAAAATCTTTGAATTTTACGAAGTATAAGGTAATACAACTATGAGTCACTACGAAGTACTAAAAGATTTTCGCATTTGACAGCAGGCACAAAATTTCTACATAATCCATAAAATAAGCAGCTGCTCAGTCAAATGTTTTTCTTAAAATCTGCAACTTTTGATATTAAAATTATGCTCGTGCTAGTTTATATTTGACCACTGGCATGAAAGTTTGCTAAGGGAGGATACTTGCATAAGACTGATTTTTCGTCTGACTTGTTTATGTTCATGCAGTTGTGTTTACCTTCTACGAATCTTTTGGCATCGAAATCTTGGTGACGCGTCAAAGCTTGACACGTGAGCAGCTTCTGACGTGATGGATGATGGATATGATGACGACTGCGCTGAGTGACATGTAAAATTCATTTTGTTGTTCGTCCGACGAGGGCTGACTTTCTGAGACAAGACCTCAAAGCTTACTTAAAATTACCCGTAGATTTCTCAGAAAGGAAGAAAAAGCACAAGCACTACGTTCACTTGATTTAAGTTAAAGAAATATTTGCCTCTATAGAATACAATTTTTGAAAACTTTTTGGCAAACGTTACTATAGTCATGTGCACGCTAAACATTTACACATCAAAATACGTGCGTGGAAAATATAACGATGATGAAACACAAATTAACAAACCCTTTTGAGGCGCATACTGCTTTCCTGTTTACTTTTATTCATCTCTTCCTCATCCGAGCTATCCAATACTTTCAGTCTAGTTTTCAAACTAGGGCTAAGCATAAAGGTAGCAGCAACTTGGTCATCCGGTGTGGATACGTCGGAAGTAGGTCCATTATCGTGACCGTCGGACAACTTGTCAAGACTTGCACCGCTTGGCGTGAGCACTGACGAAGCCGAATTCAGTGAGATGTTGTCAGGATGAGAGAGTGCTTTTACCGCTTTGTTTAGCATGTCGTGTTCGTCAGCCAACAACGAGGTGTCTGCAATTGAAGGGTCAGGTGGCGAATTTTCAGTCGCTGACTTTGCTGATGATGTCTCCCAAGAAGCCATAGACGACGAGATTGAATTCAAGTTCAGTTGAACTTGATGACGTTGCCCCCAATTGGGCGAAAGGGCAGAACTTTCTTCCTGGCCATTCATGCTACGCAATTAACAAAATTAAATGGCACCTTCTGGATCACATCATCAGAGCAGTTTTCGAAATTGCTTTGCGTTATTGAAATTGCCACTGCCTTTTTTGCACAAAAGTTTGCATTTTAATTTTTACACCTGAAAACGTAAAGTTCAAAGAAGTGATTGATTTGAAATTGCACGCAAATCTTCTTACGCTTTTACTGTTAGGGAAAACATTTTGCAAAGTTATAGTTTATTCTATTTGATTCCTAAAACATTTTGAAGCGGTTAAAAATCCTAAAAGTTTGTTCGTTAGTTTCAAAACCTTTTGGTATCTTGTAAAAATGGAGTTCAACTATAAGGACATCACTTTGAGAAGCGACGAATTACTGTCACACATTTTTGAAAACAAGTGAAGTTTTATCTTCCACCAAATCTCGCATTTGATGAAGTATTTAGATTTGTTATAAACTAGTAAAACGAGTTTGAATAATATATACCTCGTTCATTGGAGGCAACGTTTTTACAACAGGTAAACATTACCGGTAACTTATTCAACTGGCTGTAACTTGCAGTACAAAATATTATTTTTAAGCAATTGCCGGTAATGAGAAATACATGACTCTTTTGTGCCATTATTCCCACATTTTTCTTAATTTTTGTTTTGTTTGCAAGTGGACTACACAACATCATAAATGTCATAGTCAGATGAAGAAGCAAAATGGTCTCCGCTGCAGCCACGTATAATGGATCAAAGTCAAATGTAAAAAATCTCCCAGAGAAATGAAGGGATGGCCAAATCGAAATATTTTTGATGCTTTTTATTTGGAAAACGTTAAGGTTCAGTTTGTAATTGTTGGAAATTTAAATGTCAAAGTGTATTTTCTGTTGGCAAAAGCTAAGGTCAGTTTTGCTAACTAGTCGGTATACCTTGCTGTGCCATATTAGCAACATTCCAAAGCTTTATGATAAGTTTTGGTTTCTAATCTATTCAGTTACTTCATTGTTTTGCTTGCAAAGCGAAGTACTGTATGTATCGCAATTTTTATATTCCTGAATTAAGCCAAGTTTTCATCGTAAACCACGTTTGTAAGTCCTTAGGTCGAAAACGGTAATTACAGCTTTTTTAGGTGATTTTATCTGTAGAGGTCAACTCAGAAGGTGCAAAACAGAGGTTGCAGTTTTCTCTTGCCGAAAACCTCTGTTGGAACAAATACATCGCAGTTATGAGAAAGAACGTCTGCATGCAATGTTCACATGTCGCAAAACAGCAAAATTCAAAAAAATTTTCCACAGTCCGATTTTTGTTGACAAACAAATAGACCTCTTTGTATTGAAATTTTTCAAGAACAGCCCTTTTACAGAGTGTCACAAAAAACAGAACCACAGAGCTTTATATAAAACCGTTAATCTCAATTTTGCTTCTTTTGTTTTTCAGGGTATGCAAATAGAGTTTCTGCATAAATTATTAGATCCATAGTATTTACCAGCAGGTCTTAGTCAACCAAGGAAAAGAGAGTTTACGTGGAGGCTTATTTCGCTAATAAATCATTCACCGCAAAGCAAGAAAACGTTCATAAAAGGTGTCAGTGTCCTCATGCTCCATCATGAAGCCCAATGCTTCAGTGCTGAGTATGTTTTTCACATCACCGGAAAGGAACAGATCGAGATGAACAGCGGTTCCAGCAAAACGCGGCCAGTCCCCGCACATCAAGCCGCTCCCTATCCTCGCTAAGGGAGCGATGGCAGGAGAGTCTGATCAGCAGGAAATGTGAAACGTGTTCCAAAACAATCCATAAACAATTGGGTAACTGAAGGCAGAAATCACAGTAAGAACTAGGGAAAGATGAATGCGTTCTCGTAATGGACAATTTGCACGACGTATGCCATTTTGCCTCCAACGCCGCGAAGCCCATTTGGAAAATATTTGCGAGGAATATAAAGTTTATGCAAAGCTACCAAGATAACTTAAAATTTGGGAAAAGACGGACTGCAGTTTAAGACCAATAAAAAGCTAAATATTTGCTTGGCCTTTGTAGGATGTATTAAATTTTTATAGGTTCTTTTATATTTGGTTATCCTGTATAGTGTACTTTTCATTGTGGTTTATATTTTACAAACAGTAAATAAAGACGTACTATGAAAAGTTTAAGAAGTTCTGTTAATAATCACATAGAAATTGATCTATTTTTCAATCTTTTTATCCATCCAACTAAATATGCATATCTAGCTCCCTTTTGGTATAAGCATTTTCTGTACCAAACAATTGTGTTCTTCAACAGGCCCGCAACCAGGGAGAAGGAAACGGGGCAAGTGCCTCCTCCCGAAATAAAAAATTTTCAAAAACAAGTTACAGTCATTTTCTCCCCTCTCAGTTAATTGCCCTCCCCGCCGAAAATATCAACTGGTTGCGGCCCTGTACATCAAGATTAACATGTCTTTCTAGCTACTTCCCAACTTTCATACATTACCTCGTTTTCTATGTTCAGCTAAACTTACCTTCGGTTGCCTGATATTGTGCTGATATCGCGTTTGAACTGAAAGATCGAAAGATTCTCCAAAACTGAAACCGAGTCTGAAATCCTATTCTCAGTGAACACGCTTAAATAAAAACACTGCATTGCACAATACACTTAATTCTAAACTAGGCACGTGTATACTCGCAGGAAGGTTGTGCAAACGTTTTCGCATTGACCATAACGTCTCGAAATAGCGATGTGTTTAGGTTTTTCTCATTGTACTAAGAAACTGAATCACCTGTCAGTAGCAGGCAGAGAAAAACACTTTGAGATAAACCAGTGATTGATAACAAATTTGAAATAGCACAGTGTTATAAAATGATGTAAAAATGGAAAGATTGGCGGCAGTACAGGAGTAATCAGAAATTTCTACTCTTTCTGATTACTGCGGACATTTCGACGGTTTATCATTTTTTGTTATTCTACAATAACAAAAAATCAAGATTTTGTTCCAAAACAATTTAGTTTTCAGAATGAAAAAATTGCTTGAAATGACAACTGCAGAAAAATGTGTGACAGTGCAAAAACTTTGCTCATCCAAATTAAAACCAAGATTCCTTAAACTTGAGCCACAAAATGTAGAAAAAGTCGTAAACAGCATAAAATAAGCTTGAGTTTGATTAACGTCGTTTTCGATCGAGAGTTTTCAAACTTTTGAAAATGTCAGCTGAGCACGCAGAATTACAAGGCAAAGCAAAACTGTTCTTTGACCGCTCTTACGCTGGTCGCGCGTAGCATTGCGTGAGGATAAGAATCTTTCGTCTGCTGTCAAATCTGGTAAGTGAAGCGCTCCACTGATACTTTTCCTAAAACAAGGAAAGCATCCTCTTCCCCTCCGCAGTGCAGTAATATGAATCTTTGCCAGACATTAGTTTTTCCATCGTTTCTGGAGCACTGCAGACTTAATTGCCCCGCAAAGATATCGATCGCCGCTTGCTGCTCTGCGCTATAGTCGAGTTACATTGATCCTTTCGCGCTTTTCGACACGACCCCTGACGAATTAAATTTTACTTCGTTTGATGCGGCCGAGTCATGAAAACGTGATCAGTGCGGGAATGAATACTGGAAATTGCGGAGGGAAGAACTTTTCCTCTTGCTTGCTCAGATAAGAATTTTTTGTCAGTAAACAACTTCTGAATGGCTGTTGAGGTTTCGGTAACTTGTCCTTCAACAAGTATGTGCAATGGTTGTGAAATAGTCAGTTTCCCACGTACGTTGTGTAAGGGTGGAGCACCTTGTCTCTTCATCTAAACAAACTCTGAGAAAAATAAACATCGATGAGCAACGCCATGAACGGTGACATCTGTCCAGTTTCCAGTAAAGTCGCCACGGTTGAATAACGTTTTCGTTGCCTGGCAAAACTTGATCCACCATTTTTGAAAGCTTCATCGCTATTACAAACCTTAACGATTGAAAGGGTTGCACCACCGGCTTAAATTTAACATGCTTTCAAAGACGTTGTTGGGTGTTGGCAACTTAAATTGGTCACAGCCAGATGAAAAAATTTAAACTGACATTACATTCGTTTAAAGGCTAGTTCTGTGAACTATCACTTGAGTAAATTGTACAGAATAAAAACAAGATTTTGCCATGTGAAGTTTTAAAATGCGACAAACTTTTTTAAGATAGGGCCATTCAAACTCAACAAAACATGAGGTAAGTGCTTTATATCTGTCAATGTGTAATATCCTTTAAAATTGTTAACTTTTTCAATTTTAAAGACGTCTTCTGGTGGCATTGTGCAGTTTTTCAATAAACCTTGCTGCATTTATTTTTCACACATTTTCTTAAAAAAATTTGCAAAACATTTTGTTCGCGCTGATTTAAACAAAATCGTTAAATCCTACACTTTACACTTACTAACACTTTTACGCAGTGAACATATTTGGTTTCAGGTTTAGTACTTGTGTAAATAGAAATACTGTCGTTTAATGAGACCAAACATTTTACAAATAGGTCTTATTTTCGAAATATATTTGCTAAATTGCTTTGCTTGTAATACTACTTAAGTTTTATGTTCACTGTGTTAACATGCGCAATGTATGATTGTTCAAATTTCCTGAATTGAAGGACGAGCAGCAGAAAAATAATGCATAAGATCTGCTTCGAAGCATAATCGCTATCCTGACTAAGCTTGCATCCTGGCAGCAAATGCAAATAAAAATTTCAATCTGTTACCAACGGCACTGCTCTTGTTATTCACTTTCCAGAACTCACGGAAAAAAACTGAAGTCGCGCCTATCCATCCAATAAAATTAAAACTTCCGTAAAGTCGTATAGCTGTGCAAGTTTGCGATATTCTTTTATCTCTTAAAAACACTGTACACGTGGAACAGAGTTCAGGCGAAGTCTGTCCGGTTCCTTGCAAATATTATAACTTGTTCTATATAGGAAGAGACGAAGCGTAGTTTCGAACTACGTTCAATGGTGTAGTCAGCCCAAAAATTTTGGGGGAAGCAAAAATTTTTGGTGGGAGAAAAATTTTTGACATTATGCGAGCAACAGTATTTTTGTTTGAGACGCCGTTTTTCAAAGCACAAAATGACCATATATGCTAAATACTGGGGAGAATGACCCCCTGGGCTCCCCCTGGGTACGACTATGCGTACGTTGTAATGAGCGGCAGTTCGAAGGTGCGGAATAATGGTTTTGACCTCAATCAGCTGAAATTTTCGGAGATGCAAAATGATTGTAACCTGTTGTTTTACCCAACAACTAAAAAATTTTTGGCGCTTTCAAAATGTTTTTGAAAATTTCGGGAAGACAATTGCCCGGTTCCCCCCCTTCTTGCCGGCCTAGAGCTTTTGACGAAGGTGCGCTGACACCAATCGTCTGTGATATTGGTCCACGGTCACCGCGTGGACTAATCCAAACTTTCAATTTCAGAATGAGAATGAATTTTATAAATAATGTTCTGTTAAGTCGTTTATAGGCCTTACCAAATCCACTGCGCGTGGAAAGGCTGCCAATGTTTTTGTATGCATTATAAAACTCTGAGTAGCAAAGAATTGTTTTTGTGATCTTAACTTATTTTCTATTGTTTTTTACTCAAGGGTTAATGTTAATTAGTGTTTACATCAGGGGCAAGTTTTTCCTAGCAACATAATTTGGTTGTACTGAGAAAATTATCAGCACGTCTTGCTCATTTGCCTCTTGCTTTAGCAGTGTTTTCTGTGTCTGACTCAAACAAGTTGCTTGCTTTCTTTAGTTTCTAACTTTTCGACGTGAGCAAGATATCAGCTGAAACATTGCCTGATAATGCAAATTCTTAGAGATCTTTCTTCGCAAAATCTATGCGATAAATTCAATAACTTTTTCAGAACGTTGTTTAAAAAGCATTTTCAACTTTTATAAGATTTGTTTACGTTTCTTCATCAGTCTAAGATTTTGTTAGATTTCTTCTTTAGCTGTGCTATTCTTTCAATTACATACAATGTAGCTTCGTGCCATGTACACTAACATCATATTTAACTTGCTGAGTGTGCATTATGTATTTAAAGACTCCAGGTGACAAAAACAAGCTTCAAACTTTGTGCATTGGAGATTAACAAACTGCCAAATCTCCAACTACAGTTCCATGTTTTTGAGATTTCCCAATATTTTATTAATTTTAAATATAGAAGTATGGAATTACTTGCGTATTCAAAGGTGATTTGCAATATTTGGATCCAAAATGTAAGCAGTTTGGACTAGACCTAGTTTCACAGCTAATTTACCATTGACTATTGTGGCACGGTGCAAAAATAACGGCGAAGCCTTGACGTGGTTGCAGTTTGTAAAAATATGAATCCTGTCAACCTGCAGCAATTTAGCTTGCCCTTGCTATAGCTTGTCTAAATGTTCTTGCGCATTGTTCGCCACAGAACGACAGTAACCTATTTCTGTCATTTACTTCTCTGTTTACAACCGCTAAGACGTGATTCTCTCACTGATCATAAGATACTGCACCCAATCTGCGCCCCAGCATTTTTCATCCAACAGCACGTCTAAGATGGTGTTGGTTTCATTTGCATGGTCTATTTCTGACAACAGAAGCTTTTTTCTCTGCTGTTAATTAAAAATTAATAAAATTCTTAGTAGGGAGTTTTCCAATTTTCTAAAACAATAAATTATTTACTGTTTTGACTTTCACAAGCATATTTACAGCCTTCGGCTATGTAGACGCCATTAGTTGAGTATTTGTTCTAGCTAAGCGCAAGCTCCTAAGTGAAATGAAACTTTAAAACATGTAACATCTGTTCTTATCAATTTATTTGCAATTGCTGCCGAAAATATGAGCGTCGCACTGGATTCACGAAATGGTTTTCACGGTACTTGTTTTCAATTTTTTTAAAGCAAATTCAATTGTCTCTACGAATTATTTGTGTTTGAACAGACAGAAAATAATAATATGACAGCTTCCAAATCCTTAAATAAAAGCTGGCGTTTTCCATCAGACTGATAATAAATTAAAAAATCAGAGCAGACGTATAATCAAAATATTTTTCTCAGTTCGTCATTGCTTTGAAATTAGAAATGTGTAATTCACTTTGACATCTTTATTTGATGCATTAACAAAAATCTGACTAAAGTTTTAACCAAATTCTTCACAGAAGCATTAATCTTCGAATGTTCTTGACAAACAATTGCACACTGACAAACCTGTGGTGGGTAAGGCAGAGACTGCGATAGCTGATGACTGTCAGTAAAATTGAGATGACAAATGAATTCAAAGTCATGTTTAATCTTAACTTTCTATATCTATGAGCCACCGTCCTTGAATTATACCTCGAGTAAACGCAGACCCATAAATCATTTTGACCAATGTATTTGACTCAAAGACACTAATTTTATCAGGCCCGCAAATAGAGGGGCGCAAAGGGGGATTCGCCCCCTTGGAAAAATGTGTTGGACATAGTTTAAAACTGTTGGACATAGCTTAAAAAAGGGGGCCCTCTTAAAAAACTCTTCTCCATCTGGTGTCTCAAGCTGGTTAAGGACCTGAATTTTATGCTCCAAAATCTATGGTGAGTATCCTATAGCTAAACAGAGTCAATTTAGGATGCGGTTTTAAAAATCAGAGCTGCCTTCAAAAGCATTCAGACACTATAGTTCAGTGCTTTTCAACCTGTGTCGACGGTACGCACTGGTGCGGATGAGAAAACCTTGTGGTCAGTGGTGAAAGTAGAATAATTTTCTTACCGGAACGATCCAGTATTTGTCAATACCCTCCCAAAATTTCAGCCATAAATATAAAAAAAATGCAATTAAGAGCACGTCTACTTTTGGTCCACCCTGTATTGTACATTTTAAAAATACAAAAAACGTACGGTACATTCTGAAAACCACCGTTTCAAAATCAACCAAAAAGCGTTAGGCTATAGGCTACGTACGGCAACTTGCACTATCTCCAAAAGTGGTTCAGGCAATGCAACTTGAGTAGTCTAAATTTAACACCTCATACTATAGCCTACTTGCCAATACTGTATTTGCAATCTACATACCCTAAAATAGCAAACCTGAAACAAATACTTTACATCGTTTGCAGGGCCCTGGGCTGTTTTAAAGGGGGCTCTTGTGAAAGGTTTGCGATTGATGTTATACAGATTAGTACTACACGCAGGACCGGATTTAACTGATGCGAGGCAGTAGGCTAATCCACTTGTGAGGACCCCTCACCCATTGTTGCGAGAAAAAAAGGAAAGCGTCAATCACTTCGCGAAAATCGGAAAATTATGCTCTGAATGTACGGTCATTAAAAAGTTCTCAATCATTGTTGAAGTGCCCACGATCACTGCGTTTGTTGCTGCCTTCGACGCAAAAGCGTTAAATTGCACGGAATCGTAGGAATCCTACTTGGCTGGGGGGAACAGGATTATTAACTGCCACAGGCAAACCAACAGAAATCGCCACAGTTGAAATGTTTGACACAACACATGGTCTACGCTTTTATAAGAATCTCATCTGTGTTTTCTTATCTGTATTGCATTAAACAAACACACTGCACCTATGTAGTATGCGTGGCGGCATAAAGACTTTAAAGCACAACGTGAGGACCACGTTGCAAGGACCACGTTGCAACTCTCTTACCACGTCTGTAAATATCTGACACACACGAGCAAAACACCTCACGTAAGACGCACCCAAATGGTTGTAACTGTTAGATTCACGATTCGCGTAACTTCACTCCCCAGGTGAAATAAGCAAGGAATAAAAATCTGTGATTGATTCCTTGCTTATTACACCTGTGGAGTGAAGTTACTTGAATACAGATATGCGCAAGTTTGAAACA
>Ga0210059_1004378_pt1 | contig 22765 bp, 11 predicted proteins | sample Ectturendosymbi2_FD_188042 | JGI IMG/M metagenome (GOLD analysis project Ga0210059, IMG submission 188042) | Ecteinascidia turbinata endosymbiont from Florida, USA - Sample 2 (SPAdes) (version 2) | ecosystem: Host-associated > Tunicates > Ascidians > Unclassified | place: Key West, Florida...
CTCGGAATGAGGCTGATCGATCAGTATATCGGGGCCTGCATGTGCAAACGGCTCCGCCCAAACGAGAGTTTTTTCTTGTCCCTCGAATCTCAAGCAGGTTCTTTATTTTGAGACCGTTCAATGTAAGCATAGGAAGAGTAGCAGGCAGTGCATGGTCTACACATGCTCAGCCACATCTTGACTCAAACTATGAGCTTCTGTCTGAGCGTTAAATCGACAACAGCCACGCAACATCTTCTTCCAACTAACTGCAAGAGTGAAGCTATGAACGTTGCGCCGCCTGTCAACGTTTGCACGACGACAAACCCCAGTAATATGCATATACCCGCGTTGGGAGAAACGGCAAAACTTTTTGTTGAACTCTTGCCTGTCATTGATTTCGGTGAACTCGTCCATGGCAAGTCTTCGTTGTGAATGAGCGTCCCGGAGCTGGCGGGCCTGGTCCTTGGCCCGCTCACGTGTCTCCACCAACTCCCTGTGCACTTCGTCGCGCTCCTGCTTCAACTGTCTGTGCGTCCGCTCCATGTTTTTCATTTTTTGGTGAACATCTGAAGCGAAAACAGGGGTGGGGGTAACTACAAACAAGTGTGGGGGCAACTACAAACAGGTGTGGGGGTAACTACAAACAAGTGTGGGGGTAACTCCAAACAGGTGTGGGGGTAACTACAAACAGTTTCGCTGGAAGCAGCTCTGAAAGTAGGAAGTTTCAAAAAATTATAGTTTAACATGTAATTGTCTGAACCCACATCCTCCGCTGAAGGGTCGTTCCCGGAAAGACCCTCAAACCAACGAAGTGTGGGACGGAATTGAAACAAAGAAACCAACTAAAGCTTTTTATAATAGTTTCATCTCTGTCAGTTTCAGTGATTTCCACCGAGATGGCAACAGTCTTCTATGCCACAAATAAGTGGAGTTAATGTGTAGAGAGACATGACCTTCTTCACTCTGCCGCAGATGCGACAGCAATTGTCAACTGACTCAGTTGAGTCTGCCATGAAACGAGCCACAAACTCTCGGTCACAAGAGCTATTGGACGTGAGTTAATACTAAAACGAAGTGTCTGTTTTACCTGTAGACAAGGAATTTTCTACAAACTCGTCGTTAATTGCTTAATACGAGTCTGTGCAAACTTTTGATTACAAGTTTATCTGCGACATGAAAGTTTGAAAGTCACCGGAAAAAAACACAGCAAGTTGTTTTGCAGAGTCGACCGCACATAACCTCTGACCTTTAACCCTTTGTTTGAAATAAGTTCATCGCATTAGTAGCTACAAACGGCGACGCATCTTCAGGAAGAGCTACGAACATTTACATAAATCATCGAAAACTTCGCGCAGGCTTCCACCCGGAAGTTACTCTGTAACATTCTCAGCCGACCTTGCTCTTCCAAACAATAAGAACTAACAAGCAAACCTTCGAGATCTTTCCTCAAAACATCGGCGGCCTGTAGTTCCTGGTCAGCAACGGCGAGCTTCTTCCTGAGGAAGTTCACCTCATCTCTCAGCTGCCTCGATTCGTCGCTCTCCGCATTGTCGCTCCACGATGACGTGTTCATCGCCAAGTTCGCCGATTCTGCACATACGTCACCGTAGCCATGACAACAGCTCAAACCACGGTATTCTATTGCGCCCGCCCACACGGCTGATATGAAAGCCCATTACATGTCTTGCACGTAAGATATCAACTCCCTATTTCACTACACATTACACTGAAAACATTTTGAGTGAGAAAAAAATTGTACCAAGGCATTCGTTTCCTGGAATACTTAGAAAATAATAATAAAGTGGTCGTTAAATCGGAGACGAATAAATTGGTCTTTTAGCAAAAATTAAATCTTCAGCAAAAATTACTTGCAGTTAATTTCACTTTTGATGCTGTCACAGAAACATGCAGTGAATTGTGCGGGGCTAAATATTTTTATATTTTTACCTGTCACTGCACACAACGGCAAGTGCAAGCAAATGCTGATTCTGCACATACGTCACCGTAGCATAGCATGACGTCATTTCCTGAGTTCATAACAGTCGACGACTTTTCCATCAACAGCAAAACACTCCCCTCACCTTGCAAACGCTTTTCCAATTGATTCTTTTCCTGCTCGAGCCGCTGTATCCTCCTCTCAAATCTCTGCACGTCAATGCTTGCGTCACCAATACCTTTGCTAGCATTGACGTCAGCGTGAGGGACTTTGGTGGTAGCTTTGTAGAACTTATGTCGGTTGACGTCAGACAAGATCCTAAACAGAAGGGTCGCTGGAAGCTTAACACAAGGATAAACAGACACACTGGAACAGCGTAAGTCATAAGATCAGCTGTTCATGCGAACATCCTTATGTTGGACAAACCCAAAAAAATTGAAACATGTGCATTGATGATTCGTCCAACTAACCACTGACACTGTCGAATGACGCTTTCAATCACCGTGAGTTGTTCTTTAAAGACAGTCTTAACCAAAGAGTAACGCTGATATTTTTCCATCCTGTACACATCTTTTCAAGACATGGATTGTTATTAGGTGTTTATTTGGGGTGCCTACTTTTCATACTGATGCATATTTTCATGTGCCTTTTGTTAGCAAAGATACTAACATACGGTGCGGAACTATAGATATTCAGTGGTTATTTCTTGCGGACATCTGTAAATTTACGCTAGTCTTAACTAATCTTATGACTTTGCAAGTTATACATATGCTTTCCACAGTTGTGGGTGTATTTGTGTTTCATTGACACATCTATCGCTTTTTGCAATCTATGCACAGCCTCTCAGCGTTTTTTTACTAGTCTTGTACGGCACCCACTAACAGCTAACACTGAGCGGTAGTCCAACTTTTTCAGCGTTTTCGACATTACGAGCAATCTTACGGTTTACTTTTCAGCGTTTTTTGCGTCACATGCACTTTCTACGTCACCAAGTCTTTTGGTTTTAAATTGCTTGCCTTGCGCAGTGTTGCTTCATTTCCAATTGAAAATGGATTAAGAACATTCTAAACGTCTCGAAATAAACATGAATAGTGTTTTGAAGGGTTTTTTTAGTTTTGATCAAGTTAAAAAAAATCAATCAGAATTATATCCTACACCGGAAACGTAGAACTATCGTTTTACATCCAACATTTCAAGACGTGTTATGTCAATTCATTTAATCAAAATAACTACTGACATTTTCCGTTTGATCATCTGCTGCAAAACACGCAATCTACACCAGTGACAGCGACCTCCAGCTGATGACTGTTCTTCATAAACAGTTGCTAAAATAGACAGAACGGCAATGTTCCTGGTTCTCATACATTCAGCTCGATCAATCAATCATATTTAGGTGCTACGCCTCAGCAGTCACAATGCCCAGGATGTTTAAAGAACCTCGTGTTCCCTGCAGAGCTGTGGAGCCAGAACGCAAATTTCGGGCTCCGGATCCACCATCCAGAACTTCTTGGGCCCAGCCATCCAAAATTGCTTGGCCACGTCACCACAGCCGTAGTTCCCTACAGCTAATATAAGGAAGGTCGTCAACAGGGCTGTGGAGTCGGAAGTCCCAACATCCGACACCGTGTTTTCTCCAAGCCCAAAAAACGACACTTTCGGATTTTCCTGGCGCCACCCGACAAACATTTTGAAAACCGGCTCTTGCAAAATTTCGACGCAATTTCCTTCACAGGAGAAAATTTCACAAAACACCATTTCGTTTTTTTTCAAAAATGTTCTGGACACATTTCCACGATGGTTTTCTGTGATTTCAGTTAATATTTTTGATGTCAACCTTGTTGCTGAACAGAAAAATGCATCATTGGTAACGATTTGTTTTTTTGTTTTTACGAGTTTCTATCGTCCTCAGCTCTTTATTGTCTCCCTCCTGCCGCTCCTCAGGCTTCGCTGCGTGTAATGCACCTTTCGCCAACAGGAAAACTTTTTCTTTCTGCAAATCACGACTATACTCAAGTTTCAGGTTCAGCTCACGCCTCATCACACGGCTGGCAAACGGCTCTGGCCACGAAGTTCCACGTTAAAATTTCACGATCATTTGTGACGTAAGAAGCGGGAAAAATTCTGCAATGATCACTGATGAAGCATAATCAATACAGTAGTCCCCTGTTATTAAGCCCACCTCAGGACCGGACGATTTTGGGTTTATTATTAATTTAACCGGGGGGATAAATCTTTGTCTCTCTCATGCGCATGAGGATGGCTAACACGGTCAACGAGCAATTTTCTTTGTTAATTACGGTAAAACAGTATTCATTTCGTCTGTACGTCTCTGCGCCATTTTGAAAATAAATTCTACAGAGCATCAGCTGTCTTGCCTATTCATTACAACATAAATAAACGATCTGTGACGAAACAGTTAAATTAAGAACGAGGTCAACAGTTAAATTAAGAACGAGGTCAATAGGTAAATTGTTTGAAGCTTTAACAAAATACTTACGATGTGGCTGTGAATGTGAACCCGATGAACGGGAGATGGCTTCCACTGAAAGAGTTCGACGATCTTGGAGGGGGAGGCTGAGAATCGATGGGGGCCGGTTTCAAATCAATGTCATCGACATCGAAGTTGCAAGTGTCTGTGGGCGATGAGAACTCGGGTTGGAATGGAGGCGTCTGGCTGGTCAGGTTGTCCCAGTCGATACCGCGAAAAAAAGGATGTTTTTTGAAGTCTTCCACACCGTTGCTGCCCAACCTTTCGCCGGCATCACAAACCAACCTGTGGAAACGTCACCACTGCAGTTTCGGTTGCTTTCAGCAATTTCAGGTAATTTTAATTTCCTTTAATTCTGTTTATTACCGCCTGTAAACTCGCCAGTCACGTGATCGGATTCTTAATATGTCGATGGCAATGAAGCGGAACGAGCGTAACTTACTCTGTTCCGATGTTCCAAACAATGATCTCACCTCGGCTACAAATGCACTGCAGGTCGCTCTACAAAAACTTTAAATATCCGGTAGAAAGCGTGTCAACTGATGAAACCTAAGCGGATATTTCCAAGAAAAATCCGCAGCACAATGTGAGCGTTTCAAGATGGAAGTATCAGAAACTATTCATACCGGCTCATGAGGTCCTTAGCTTCATCAGACACATCGCTGAAATGGGAGGGATACCGGAATTTCTCCTGAAACCAAAACACGGAAACGTACGAGCAACATGCATTGCAACCGCCGGTTTAGAGAATAGTTTAAGGCTTCGTGCTTTTTATCAAACAAAACAGCATTTTCATCGAATTGGTGGGTGTGGTCTGTTTAATGTGTTAATTGTATGAAGGCCAGTATAATGACAATGAGTTTGTCTCCTGCCAGTGCAATTACCACTTTTTATGTTTAGTCATACAAATCATATGGTCTTGACACTTAATCTGATGTTTTGCTCGCGTTGGTTTTGGCCAAAATAAGTACTGAGTAAAGCAAACTATAGAGAGGAATGCTTCTGGTGATATTCGCATTTATAAGTGATACTTTCAAACTACATATAAAAGCTTTCAAACTACATATAAAAGCTTTAAGTTTGTTGTATGCTTTCGAGGAATCAGCCGACTACGCTCTGCTTTCATCATTTTGCAATGGTTCAAATTTGCACTTATCTTTATTAAAGTAAGTACTTTCCACAAGGGGGCAAGCAAGGAATCGATCAGTAAATTTCTGATAGAAAAACGATTTCACGTAATGCTACACATCCTCAGCCCAAAATCTGCAGGCAAATCTTACTGGTGAAAAGTTGGAAGGCTAAATTAAAAGCAGAGTTAAGCAAACAAACGTAAACTAAAATGAATACATCATTTTTTCAGTTATCTGATATAACTAACGGAGAAAATATATTCTGTCCAGTCAAGACAAGAAAAACACACGTTTCGCTTGATACGCTCCAGTGACATAAAAGCACATATATACTAACACACAATTCCAAACCAGCTACAATGCATCTCACGGTAACTGGGCCACTACTGTGCTTGCCACTCCACTCAGGTCACCAAACCGTCATAAGCGGGCCAGGTAACTTCTTTCCATTAAACCGAGATCGTCCTTTGGAAATAATGTTGGCTTAGGAGTAATTTTTGAAAAGGAGTTTGAAAATAACTGCACATATGAATTTTATGTATATGTTGGTTTTCCAGTGTTCAGCAGATGTTTGAAGTAGTTTTACGACCAACCAGAAAAAAACGTCTTGTTCTCAGAAACTTGGGTCCTGGCGCGAAAATGTTTGAGAATGACCGTACTGTGTATTTACAGCGACACAGCACATTTACAGTGACACAGCACATCAGCAGCGAGACGCGGCAGAGCTGTGTTTGGATTGCAGCAACCTCACTTCTCCACATACCCGGTGATTCATGATTTTCCCGTAAGTTTCCACCAAGGACTCGGCGTAAAAAGGTGTTTCGCCGTAAAACATCTCGTACATGCAGACACCCAACGACCACCAGTCGCATTCCGAGCCATAGCGGCCTTTACCGTCCTCCATCGCTTGCAGGATTTCCGGTGAAATGTAGTCGGGTGTTCCGACGGCAACGTTCGATTGTACCTGTCGCCATAGCAACAGCTTCGTGGAAACAGCATCAGTAAAGCTCATTAACCTTTCCGACCAGTTATAACGTGATTTGTACAAATTGTAAACTCGGTAAAAATGTTCCTAATTGGCTATTTTTCCTCTGGCCGTTCATTCATCATAAGATTAAATGTCATTTACACACACTAATGACAATTCAGCTCAGTGCCTTCAGTGCACCAACCCTCTTTAAACTGTTGGCAAGTTGATCAACCCACGTATGACGTTCCTGTTATACAGTACTAGATTATGCGATTTCTTTCCTTAGTTGGCAATTAATCGCAGACAAAGATATAGTGCGATAGTCGTCTACTGCAATCTGTGTCAGACAATAGGCTTTATGGCGTTTAATTCATTAAATTAGACTAAGAAATTTACACGTTTACAAGATTAGGTACAGACTACTATCCATAATTTTGTGACAATTCCAACCGAGAAGCGCAACTGCGTTCATCTTATCTTTTGCCGCCACCACTCAACAATTGCCGGTCGCAACAAGCAATGACATCATGGCATTTATGGCAAGGAACAAATGAATATAATATACGTAGGCGGTGAACCGGTCAAACTGTTTCAGTGGAGCATAGAGAGTAACGTGCCAACTCACAGTGCCGTCTTTCATCAACTTCAAACAGGAGCCGAAGTCTGCCAGACGAATGTGACCGTTCACATCCAACAGGACATTATCAGGTTTGATATCCCTACAAAATGGAAATTATTTTTGAAATACATATTAACAGTTTCAATACACCAGAAAAAATTGCTGCAAGCAATCACAAAGTTTGAATATTGTCACCAGTAATACAAAACAAGCATTGTGGACATAAACATCGCTTTTTTATATTTAAACGCACTTTCTTTCGAAATTGCCAGGAACGATACCACGTCATGATTACTTCTCAGACCGGCCTGCACTACGAGTGCCACGCAATCACAGAATGTGAAATTGTAACTCGTGACGAACGATGGCTTTCAAATGGATATGATTGTCAAATCTCCTAAACTGATCTTTCTTTGCTTACGCCAGCCCTACTGGTTGCAGAGTTGAACAAGAAGAGATTGAAGCGAGCGATGTGAGTAGCTTGATCGGCACAAGCTGAACCGCGCTGCTGGTTTCGACATCAAAGTAATTAAACAGACGCAAGCGGCAGCGGACAACGCAGCTGCAGAGCAGCAACAAATATCTATGCTGTACATGGACATATCACATCTTCTTAACAATAGCTCTGGTAAGAAATTTACAGCATTCCGGATTCAGCGGCACAAACGAAGTTTTCAACTGTACGCGCACGAAATGCAAAACCATAAGACTTAATCCAAATAACAGTTGAAAAACAAAAGTTTGAACCAGCGCCTGATCAGAAACAACCAATATTGATTTTAAACTATGCCGTGGAGACTTCACGCGCAGTTAATACTGGTTTAGCATAGTAAAGCTGGTGTCAAGCGAAATTTCTGACCTCTGCAAAATTTCTTGAGCTCTTCTTGTATGTCAGTTATTTTGCTTCTCAGAGTAAAGGAATAAAGTTGACGATTAATTTTTTTTACGTCTGTTGCTAAAGTAAAAACCTTTGGCTATACGCCAGGTAGTCCACAATAAGCGACTGTTTGGGAATAACAAACCACACTGAAAAGTATTTGACGTAGAAAAAGAGAAATAATTGATGTCCGAAACTAACCCTACGCCCTAACGCCAAACCTTAACCCCTAATAATCAGTTCTCAGCATACTAGATATCTCAGTGAGCAGCCAGTCGGCAGCCAACTACCGCTTTTAAATGCACGACCTGGATATCACTCGGCGCATGCACAGATGGCGTGAAGTCAGAAATTTCGCTTGCCATCGATTTAGCAACGAAAGCAAACTAGTAGGAAAACACTTAACCTGTGCACGTAGTTCAGTTGGTGAATTGAATCTATGGCAAGCACCATTTCAGCAATGTAAAACCTCGCCATGTCTTCGGGAAGTCGATCGTCAAACTTACTGAGCAATGTTAGAAGGTCTCCGCCGACATAATAGTCCATTATGAAGTACTGCGACAAAATCGATATACATTTTTTAAGTTACAAGTATAACTGCACTGGTTCAAACGTAAATAGGAAACTAAAAGCTGCATTCTCAGCCAAACGAACTAACCTCTGTATAAAAAGTAACACACTTGAAATTCTACCATCCGACTGTAAATTGCATTATGCCCTTTGTGCAAATACATACCAAGTTTCTTTCATCTTGAAATGCATAATGAAGCCTGGTGATCCAATCAGTGTTTCCTTTCACAAGGACGTCCCGTTCCTCACGAAAACAAGCAGTCTCTGCACGCTTCAGCATCTCCCATTTGTTCAGTGTTTTCATAGCAAACACCCTGCCATTGTCTTTCATACGAACCAGGGCGACCTTCGAAAAGCAGGCTGGCTTGCAGCAGAACTTCAATTGCAATTACCTGCATTTCCTAATAATTGAAACTCACCTCGCCAAATGCTCCTCTGCCAATAACTCTCAGAAATTCGAAGTCATCTCTTTGTAATTGATTCTTCTTCATCTTTTTGATGTAAGGTTTGGCTACATCAGAAAAACCAACGTTTTTAAGCACAATTACAAAAACACTTTACAAATTGAAGCCGAATTCGCGTAACTAGTTTGTGTTATAGCAACCTTCATGTTGTCATTAATGTCATGCACCCTGCGACCATCATGTCGTCATAAATGTCACACACCCTGCAGATTAAACCCTTCTAGCAAAAAAAACTGACGATATATTCTGCATCATTCACCAAGTAACCAAAGCGCATCCTTTGCCAGTTATTCCAGATGGCCAAGAGAAAATCTACGGCCATGACACTTGAGCTTCACACACCCTGTTTGCACTTAATACATTCAGTGACAGTGGGTTTATTGTGGGGAACGTGCAAATATTAAAACACTTTTCAGTAAGAAACTTCTAAGCAGTGACAAGAAAAAATCAAGGTGTTAAGTTACATGAAGGGAACAAACAGAACAATGATACATTCTCTAATTTCACGCACCAAAATAATTCTCTTTGATGATGCTACTTTGTCATTTGTTTTATTCTCTAATGCTATGTACAAAATTAAACTTTGTTAGTAACCAAGCAAATGTCGTATCACAACCTAATAAATCCACCAGTAAATTAGGGAATTATTGCCTGGAAAAGAGCAACTTCATGCTGTCTGCAGCTAGGGATCTGCATTATGGAACATTTGGAGGTTCTGGAATCTTTATTTCAAATCCAAAATATCGAATCCTATTCCAGAATAACTGCAGACTTGTGAAACCCGATGCATCGGTGTACACCTTCCAGCATACACCTGACCCCTGCAGCTGAAAGCATTTACTGTTTCCAGTTGTCTGCTTGAATTGCTACCATAATTTGGAACCATCAATTATGTGCATGGCACGATCACTAGTAGAGGCAATTGTCATAAGTTTCTTGCCCAAGAAACATGGGAATTTTCGTTGGAAAAGACCCCGTACAAAAAAGTTATTGTGTGTTATGCAACAATTCATTGCACCTTACCAGTTTGAAAAAAATGTTGTAGCCTAAGCATAGCAGAGGACGTTTGATAAAAAATAGCAATTGCGCAGAGGTTCAGAACACGATCAGTGATCACACGACCTGTAAATTAGTTCGTTACGTCACTACGCAGTGCTGTGAGTTTGTTGAGTGTTTCTCTCTCTTACTCTGGAGCACAAAGAGTGCCACTACAAAATTCATTTAAACTATTTTTTGGCCAGCCTGTGGTCTAGTGGTAAGTGCGTACGCTTTGGCGCTGGTAGGTCGAGGGTTCGAATCTTGGCCGGGTCTTACCAAGACCTTGTAAATTGGTACTGTACCCTTCCTACCAGGTGCACGATGTACAGAAGAGCTACAGGGAATAAAATAGGCCTTGAGGGGATGGCCCCCGCCAGGTGCCACTGCCCAAGAAACACTACTCGAAATGGATGAAGCATCAATGAAAATTGCACGCAACTGGTGCAGTAATCCTTAAGGTAGTGCCCCTACGACTCTAAAAGGGCTATGGGACTAAAAAAATTATTTGGCTAACTTTGCAATTTTTCATGTTTATTTAATCCAAATTTATTTCAAATCTAAACATTCAAAACACTCTGAATTTTGGATTCGAATACTGAAGAATTCAATATTCCATTATATGCATCCCCATCTGCAGCCAATCTAAGATTGTGACTTGGAAGGTTACTAGCATTTATAAAGGGCAAAAACTTATACAACTAGCAGATGCAGTCTTTAAGTGAGCCAATTTATTTATAAATACGTTAAAACTCAGCTACAAGCTAAATTTAATGATTATTTCAACTCATCAAAAATGTTCAGCAATTTGCATTACAAAAGCATGTTCAAACTCAGGTGCGAAAATCTTGAGGTACAGTGCAAATGAAATCTGGTTACAAATTCCTTTAAAACTAAAAAACAAACCATGTTGACGCTTTTACAACAGAATATAAACACAATGTGCTACTTGGGTACTAGAAACATTGTTGCTTTGCTTCACCCACAATCTCGGAATATTAATAAAAAATCTTATCGCATCTGCATTTGCAGTGATACTGAAACTGAGCTTCACCTTTTCTTTTATATACTGTAAATTTCATGATGCTGCAAGAGCAGCACTTTGCAATAAGGTCTGTAATATTTTAACCAATAACAAATTACCTGACCACTTTGATTGTTTGAGTAACATTAAATTGCGATGTCTATGCTTATTTGCTCTGTCTGGTGATGGGCCATCACAAATCTCAGTGCTGTGTTTTGCACCATAGATGAGTTTCTTAAATCTTGCGATAGATTCCGACAACATCTGCGCAACCTTGTGCATCATTTATGTGAGATTCGTGCTTTTCTGTTTTATTTCTGTATTTTTGTTTATATGGCATAAGATTGCAGTAATCAGGCTAACACCTGTGACAAAATTGTTGTTAAATAAACAAAGTCTACATAACACATTGCTTGTATTCCTTTTTTGTTGATGTGTATTAACACTTTCATTACCAGGTGGTTTCCCAATACCCACAGTTACCAGGTGATTTTGGCAATAATTTCAAATCCCAGCGTTTTCTACCTGCAGGCCAAAGTGGATGCATACCAATGCAACAAGCCTGGGTCTACCAGAGTCATTATTTTGGCAAAAGTTTCACTTCATTGGAAGCATTTTTGGGACCATAAAAACATCTAAAACTGGCATTAAAGGATTGAACTTCATCAACATGCCTATGTGCACTCACATAAATGTTTGCAATACATTCTTTTATGCTTTCCTCACACTTGCCAGCATATCAAAGCACTTCCATTGCACAAAATCAGTCACTGCTGCAGTTCCCACCTAGGTAGACCAACTCAAAAGTAGAGATCGACCGATATATCTTTTTTGGGGCCGATGCCAATATATTGGCCATGCATGGACTGATAGCCGATACCAATACCCAATATTTAAAAAATTTTTAAATCTTCATTTCTGCTTCATTATTAAAAATATATTGTATTCTATGCCTTACCTATTTTTCAAAAACTTCAAAAATCATTGTTTATGAGCTACAATTTTTCAAATTGACGCAATTTCAATATTTTGCTATGAATTTTAGTTAATCTGATTAACTCTTTGGCGTCCAACTGCTTTCGGGGATTTTCGGAAAAAACGCCTAAATGCACGTGGTTTTGCATGGGAATTTCTCCTGTCCGGTATGCTCTACAGACCCGGTAAAAGTCTCAAAAGATGCGGCAAGTCTTCTAGTCTGCACTTGAAAAAGAAATTTTGCTTGGGGGATGTGGGTTTTTTGTGACTGACGTCATAAGTGGAGGACTTTTAGGCCACCTTGGCCCACTTTGCCTGGTCCTGAGTGCCAACCGTTAGGTGGTAGTATTTCGCTGAGGTTTTTATTGGATTCTAGGCTACAATCCAAGTGCTTTGATACTTTGGATGACCTGCTGGGGTTTCGGGTTCAAAAGTTATGATGTAAGTTAGTAAAAATATTTGACTAATTAGCTAATTAATTTGTTTATTTTAGATCATAACTTTTGAACCAGAAACGCTAGAAAGTCAGATCACAGGCTCAAAAGACTCAGACTTAAGCCTAGTTTCCAATGAAAACTTCAGCGAAACACTTGGCCCAGCGATTGGGCCCTAGACCAGGCAACATGAGCCAAAATGACCCCAAAACTACTTCACTTATGACGTCCGTCACAAAAAATCCGCACCCCCCAACCAAAAAATTTTTTCTTGAATGCAATCTACTAGACCGGCCGATGCGTTTGAGCCCTTGAACAGCTCTCTAGCACAATCGGTGGAGGAGTTAGGGCGTTGGTAAGGCAACCAAAAACTGCTGTTTTTAGGCCAAAATCTAAGTACAAATATATCGTACGCCAGTTCTCAAAGTGTTAATCTGATGCTTTTGTTACAGCTGTGATGGCCCACGCATGCTCCATGGTTCATCTTGTCTGCTTGTTTAAGAAAACGCATCTGCTAGCATTCCTGCAGGATAACTGTCTTGACTTGGTTCATTGTGCTTTCTTGTGCAAGTTGTCTGAATGGGTGAGGAATATAACAGTGTTTTGTCAATACCTATTGAGGCCAAATATCGGCCGATATATCAGTCTATCTCCACTCAAAAAAATACTTTCAAACAGCCTCTGAATCACAGACAGTTAGGAATCTCATTCCAAGACCTAATACCATTTAAAGTCAATCTAGGACCTTTAATTTTAAGCCATTTCCAGGCCAAAAACATTACAACCAGTTCTCTAAATAATGATTTTCAGTAAAGAAGTAAATTTATTTCTGCTTAGCACACTCTAACAAATTCTTAAGACATAGATTTACACCCAGCAAGAGAGAAAGTGTTGAGTGTATGCTTTTCCACTGTCACCCTGTATCTATCTTCGTGTTCTCTCTTGAATGTATCTGTGTGTTTCTTGATACTGCCACGCATGCTTGCGTCTCCTGCATTACATGTGGGAGTGAAGATGTTATACAGTAGAATTCGCCTATAACAACTTCAGCTATAACAACAGTTCACCTATAACAATGCCATCAGTCCCAGCAGAATTCTTATATTTTAGATGCATTAGAATTCAGCGTAAGACTTTGGCTATATCACGACTTTGTCTATAGCGATGCTTTTTCGCCATCCCTTCTGAATATTTTGTTTGTTTATAATGACGTTTGCAAGTTTTCTTTGTGTGAGCTCAGCTATGTGGAACTACTGCACAAATTTTCTATAACAAAATATGAATGCAGTTAAGTTAAACGGTCAACTATTGAGCCATGACAGATGTTACACAATAATGGCATCAACGATTGTGCCATCAGCACTCAGCAGCAATAGAGACAAATTGTTACATGAGTTTTGCTGTACATTATGAGGAATTGTTGTGAATATAGTGAGTTTGATTGATAGTCTTGGTGACTGATAGAATCATCAAACAAAAGAAGCGGTATCTCATTGTGGAAAAATTATGACATCTTTGTTTCATTCAATAGCCAAAATGGTGTGAAAGCAAAACTGGCAAGATATTTCGATATCCCAAGAACAACGCCGACTACAACTTTGAAAATTACAGACAAAAGTAAGTGCCAATCCTAATCAAAAAGCTTGTAACCCTTGCCAGGGTTTGGCATTGAACTAAAAAGCCATTTTAGGAACAATATATATATATATATATTTTGTTTGTCTACAAGACAATTCACCTATAGTGACGCATTTAATTCATTGCCATGAAGTGACAATGTAGGGCAAGTCCACTGTACAATAATAATAATAATAATGCAAGAGAACTTGATAGAACGTATTTGAAAAACTATACTTCTATTTTGACACACCTGCTCTGCAAACATCTTTGTGCACTGTTTCCTTTGGAAGTGCATTTTTGTGACATGAAATTTGGCAACTGGCATGTAAAGCTTTTTTTCATTTTTACAAGTCCTGGAGATTGCAAAAGCTACTGCACTGAACAAAATTAAAATCCATGAAACTCACCACGTTCTATAAAACCTGCAACGTTCTTTTCTTTCCGTAATGTAGAATTACAACATTCATCATAAAGGACAATCACAAGGTCAAGAAGTGTTTCAATGCTCAGCCATTCTCCATTTTCATCATCTTCTCCTCCCAGCACCATTTCTTCAAGAGCCTTTAATCTCTTATCCACTGAGCTCACTGAGTCACCAACAGCAGCACTCATGGTTTCAAGTTTTGTTTGTGACAACAAACAAGTGTCAGGTTTATCACATAATTTTTTCCAAACCAAAAATTTATTAACCAGACAGAACTGTTACTTGACATGGAAAAAACAAAGAAATAAAGATATAGATTAACAAATAAAATTGTTTATTATATATAATATATTAACAAAATTCACAACTGCACATAGCTGCTGCAACTGTACTTTTGCAGTAAAGACTAAAAGTGAGTTTCAGGGTTCTTACACAGTTTTGGATATAAATTTCCATAGTTTTTCCAGACCTTTTCCAGACTTTTTCTGGACTTTTTCTAGACATAACTTCTCCGAATGACATTCCCATGTCAAATACAGGCACTATAATCATTACCATGATAAAAATGAAATTATCAATCTTAAAATATTATCAGAATGCATGTCAAAAGATCAAGTATGGACAATTATTTCCTTTTTCCATACTTTACGACTCTGTAGGAACCCTGGAATTTATATACAACGTCAATGGTATTGCACAAACACTTCAAAAAATGGAGTGCCTATTAGGGTTTGATCAATTGCAATTAGTATATGTAATTCATTGTAATTATTGCACATTTTCATGTAAATGAGACTGTTTCCTGCAGTATACTAAGTGTAATTTGCAAAACAAACTGACCAAAATACAATTTGCTTTAAACAGTTCTTCACAGAGTTGAAACAAATGCATAAACAAAACCAGTGTTACATTTTGCTATGTGACCTTCACATGTTATATGAACAGAGCTTGTTAGGTGCACAACATCACACTACACAATGACAATTAAAAGATCTAGAAGGTTTTCTATAGGCTTTAGAAGAATCAGCCGATTGGGCTCTGCTTTCATCTTTTCACGAAAACTCAAACTTGCACATATCTGTATTCAAGTAACTTAACTCCATAGGTGAAATATGCAAGGAATAAAATTTGTAAAATTTGTGACTACACAATGAATAAACCTTGTAGCCAGACTGACTGATAACAGAATAAACTGCATGTGATGCTCTTGCATGATTTGCTTCCTATGATGTCACTCAAAAAGCATTGACCAACACCCTGTTCAAATCAATTGTTTACAACCATTTGCCACTAAGCAGTGCTCACAGTTAACATTTTGAGTGATAAACTAAGATTTATCATTCGAAAGCGTTCTACAAATACGGTAAACCTCAGTTAACCCAGATTCAATATGACTGAAGATTTCATCCAGTTTAGGCATAGATCCGAATTATCCAAAGGTGGTTATTTTTAGCCTGACATCATCTAAGTACTGAGATATTGCTGAAAATCACCTGATCTGAACACATTTACAACCCAACAGCAGACTTTCACAGAAGCAAAATGAATTTATTAATGTATTTACAATGGTGCATCAGACTAGTAACTGCCATATTCAGGCAGTAATGAACAACCATTAGTCCATAATTTTAGATTACTTGGCTGCGAAAATTCTGGGATTTTTACTGATGCACAGATTTCTGCGACTGGTCCATAAGCAGCCCCTCTATTTGGAAGGTGATGTCCTCCATAACAGGGCATGAACAGCCAAGTCCATAATGTGCAGCATTCTCATAGCTGTGTAGGCATCACTCAGCTTTGGGGTGTGTTCTTTGACTGTAGCTTGAATTTCACTTTCTTCTTCTTCACTGTTGCATATTTCTACTACAAACACCAGGTCCATTATAACCAGGATGATTTGCTCATCTTTGAGATGAGGTGACGTTCCAGTCTCTTCGTTGACGGCTGTGTAGTCGTTCATATCACTTGGCATAATCACAGATTTGTTGAATGCAATCTCTTCTGTAAGATCTGGATTCTCAGCACTCGTAACAGGCTCTACACACACGCTCAACACTGATCAACAGACTCAAACCGTGGTGTGGCACCATGCCTTGAGCATTATGTTCAATGCGATATGGTATGTCCAATGTCCATGTGTGACGTAATAATCGTCTGTACAATTAGTCAAATATCACTCAATTGCAGCCATTGTTATCATAATTCTAAACATTCGTTGGTGATGGTAAGCACACTTGTGCTGCCTCTGAAAGCTGCCGAATCCTTTCTAGAGACTAGTCAGTGCACTTAAGAACACAACTGCATGGAAGTACAGAAAAATCCAGATTACAACATGTGAAAAGAGCAAATTTTATCCAAAATTCACAATGATCAAGATTTTTTTAATCTGGATAAACCAAAATTTTTAATATGATGGGAGCTGGTGTACGATATACTCATCCTTTGACATCCCGTATTAGCTTCTATTGTCGCACCACTTGGCAATTCCATAACTCATCAGTCGATTGAACTAGAAAGTTGTTGAAACCCTCAAAATATGCAGCAGGTCTTCTAGTTGGCATTAAAAAGTTGGAAAATTTTGGATTTCAGGTTTTTTGTGGGTGATGTCATAAGTGGAACAGGTTTTTACACCATTTTGGCCCAGGTTACCTGGCTCTGGGAACCAACTGCCAACTGCTAGAGAGAATTTTTGACTCAAGCGTTTATTGGAAACTAGGCTGTAATACGATTCATTTCAGCCCTTGATTGGCTATTCTGGTTTAAAAGTTATGGCCTAAAAACAACAAATTAATTAGTTAGGGCTCATTGCTCTTGTGATTCGTGAAGGAAATATACTTTGAGTAGAATGGCTCGACATTTGGTAACCTATCATGATGGAGGATGTGCACTTTCAATGAAATGGTTCAACTTCTAAAAACAGAGTAATGTCACATGTTGCACTCAAGCCACTTATGAAGCCCAGCCAGTGTTTATACTCATAGGGAAGAATCACAACAGTAGGAACTTTTGGGCTTTTGTAGAGAGTAGGAAATCCCTACTGAAAAAATCGCCATTTTGTAGGGATATGTAGGAATTTTCATGTTTAGAATTTTTATCACTTTGTTTCTACCTTTGTGATATTTTACAGACATCTTTCGTCAACAATTTGTTAGTGCACCTGCAAAACACATTTTCCACTTTAGAAGTGTTGCGATCGGAATCCCGAGCAGCATGTGCACAAAGCTTCACACTGTGGTAACAAGCAACAATAGAGATCATGCGCCGCAATCACTCTTCGCGTACACTGGTATTTTGTTTAATCGTTCACAACCTAGTATCAGCAGAGATTCCACGCCACAATCACTCTATTATTGCTTGTTCGCACCACATATACGTAGTGTTGTTCTTCGTGCACATCACGTTCATGGTGAATCACACATTCAACGCAACGCCAACGGAGAGGTTGTAACAGAACCAATAAATCATAGTGGTACTGGTTTATTTTTTATGCAAGCACTGTAGTGTGGCTAAGTTTTGTGGTGGCTAGAATTGCATGAGTGAACGCCAACGCTCAGCCTACTAGGTGTAGTTTGTTCCAATTTGCAAAGACCGCAGTGCAAGTACTGCACAGTGAAAAGTACAGTTGTTTCAGGTTACAACATAGTCTTGAAAAAAACTTGTAATTATCCAGTCTAGAAAAAGAAGTTGTTTTGATCTGTTAGCATGGAGAAAGAAAATAATTTTCCATATTTTATGTTTTGATATACAATTTTATAATATTTTATTCAAGGTTGATATAAATTTACTGGTATCATGTTGAACACTACAGTGCCTGTATTTGACCTTGTTTTTATTTTTACTTTTTACAAGTGCTGCAGCATCAGTGTGGCAAAGAACAGCAGTAAGAATTGTTTTGTTCAGAAATAAAGGAAATAAAGGAAACAATGGAAAAATGAAAGCTGGTCTAGTGCAGGGGTTCCCAACCTTTTTCTTACCATGTACCCCTTCAGCATTCCGACAAATGAGCATGTACCCCTACAGCATTTCAACAGATAAGGATGTACCCCCTTCAGAATTCTGACAGATGAACATGTACCCCTAAAACTCCTTATGACAAAATATTCTCATGATTTTTCACAGATATATTTAACAATACAGATATAATGACTTTTGAAAATCATATTAAGTGATACATGTATAAAGACTTAAAAATAAACAACATGTAAATATATATTTACCTTCTATTGCCAACCTTAAATGTACCCCTTCGGATAGGTAAATGTATCCCGAGGGGTACATGTATCCCAGGTTGGGAACCCCTGGTCTAGTGGATGGCTTGTAGAATTAAAGTTTCATCGAGAAGGAGCTTATTGTTCCCTCTGTCAGAAAGACTTGCAGCCTAGCAAATCTGACCTTTCAAAGCATGCAGCAACCACAGCTATCATGAAAGAGCAAAGCCTACAAGCAGCAATAAATCTGTTGCATTATTTATGGAAAATAGAGATGTTTCAGTTATCAAAGCTGAGTTGAATGTTGTTTCTTTGCTTGCCAGGAGAAATATCTCACTCAAGTTTTTTTAGACAACCTTGTGCAAACACTTCATAACACTGCCAATGATTCAAAAACCATTAAGAACATCAAATGCAATCACATGAAAGGCAGCTGCTTAGACAGAATATTTGGCAGTATTGTCATGAATAGCTTGTAGCTAAGCTGCAGAAATTGAAAGGTTTTTCCATTCTGTGGGTTAAGTCAATTGATATCAGCTGTAACAAAATATTCTGCGTGAATGTTCACTTTGTAGACGGCAGTCAAAACAAACCAGTGACCTCTCTATATCACTTATTGGAAGTCCATCAAGAAGATGCTGATGGTTTGTTTGCTACACTTAATCAAGTTTTCACAAAAGAAGGCCTGTCATTTGAAAACGTTGTTGGATATGCATCTGATGGTGAAAATCTAATCCAAGGTCAAAGTATTTCATTACTTACAAGAATGACAGGTGCTGCCCCTAATCTTTTTGTAATCAAATGCTATTGTCATACCTTTCATCTTGTGGCAGAATACTCCGCTAAACATTTGTAAAGACAGCAGAACAGTTGGTGCATGATATCTACAACTACTTTAGTGCATTACTATCTAAGCAACAGAGCAGCCTCAAGGAATTCTAGGATTTTATTGATGTAAAATCACAAAAAATTTTGAAGCCTTTTCAGACAAGGTGGTTGTCAGTGTTTCTGTGTTAAAGACGAATTTTAGAGCAGTGGTCAGCTCTTGAGCTTTTTTATGTCTGAAGTATCAGAGAGCAGAACCAAGCGGATTAGATTCATCAGGAATTGAGATCTCCATACATTAAAGCAGGGATGGGAAAACCATTTGCTACCACAAGCTGCATAAATGGTGGATCATCACTGGCAGGCCACAAAACAATTGATTTAATCCAAAAATTCAACCTTTATCTAACTACAAGGGATAAGAGATTCTCTTGACATATATACTATCTAAGTATCTGCTTGTCATGGAGCTTCAGTGTGACCCAATTTTGTAGTCAAAATTGGGTAACAAAAAATCTGATGCGGGCCATACCAAATGATCACGCAGCCTGAAGGTTGCCCACCCCTACAATAAAACAACCTTGAAATTTTCTGACTTCTTTCCTTACTGGTCTCAACAGAATTTTTCAGTCAAATGAATTCCAGCTTCACAAACTTATTCCTGAAGTTGAACATATTCTGAAGATGTTTTTCTCAAACTTCTAAAAACCACTTGGAAATGATTGCAATTGCAATGATTTCTTTTTTATGTTGTAAATTCCCAATTATTGCCAAACAAACTCAACTCAACCAACTAGGTGGAACGGTGCTTTCTTAACACTTTGAGAACCGGTCTACGATATATTCGTACTTAGATTTCAGCCTAAAAAACCGCAGCTTTAGGTTGCCTTACCAATGCCCTAGCTCCTCCGCCGATTGTGCAAGAGAGCTGTTCAAGGTCTCAAATAGATCGGCCAGTCTAGTAGATTACAATCTAAAAAAAATTTTTGCCTGGGGGTTGCGGACTTTTGGTGACTGACGTCATAAGTGAAGTAGTTTTGGGTCATTTTGGCTCATGTTACCTGGCCTAGGGTACAACCGCTAGGCCAAAGTGTTTCGCTGAAGTTTTCATTGGAAACTAGGCTCGAGCCCGAGTCTTTTGAGCCTTTCATCAACTTTCTAACGTTTCTGGTTCAAAGGTTATGATCTAAAATAAACAAATTAATCAATTATCTAATTATCTAATTAGTCAAATATTTTTACTAACTTACATCACAACTTCTGAGCCTGAAACCCCAGCAGGTCATCCAAAGTATCAAAAGACTCGGATTGTAGCCTAGTTTCCGGTAAAAAACCTCAGCGAAATACTACCACCTAACGGTTGGCACTCAGGGCCAGGCAAAGTAGACCAAGGTGGCCTAAAAGTCCTCCACTTATGACGTCAGTCACAAAAAACCCACATCCCCCAAGCAAAAATTTTTTTTCAAGTGCAGACTAGAAGACTTGCCGCATCTTTTGAGACTTTTACCGGGTCTGTAGAGCATACCAGTCCGGAGAAATTCCCATGCAAAGCCACGTGCGTTTAGATGTTTTTTTCCCAAAAATCCTTAAAACCACACGGACGCCAAAGAGTTAATGTTAAAAAAAAGTGGATCACTTTTATTGACTGTTGCCAAGTTGTCCATCAATATAAATTTGGGTATTTCAGGTATATAAACTAGCCATATCTGCAATGCACAAAATTAATAATGTGCAAAGTGCCATTAAATAGTAAACAGGCCACATTCAAGAATTAAATTTCATAAAAACAATTTATGACAAAATCTTGCTCTAATCATAAATTTTTCCATTATTCAATTGTGAAAGGTCTTAAAACTGATCTCTATGTCATGGTATATCACAGAGAAAGCAATAAGAACATGCCATATTTGAGAAAGGTTAAAAATTTGCAACTTATGACATCTGAAATTAAACAAGCACTGTGCAAGTACTGGAACACCAGTATTCAACTGCAGTGCATGTCAGAGAAAGCTTGTTTTCAAAACCAGGATACTGTTATTACAATTTTCACTTTAATGTGAACAATCTTTTCAGAAAAAAATTTGCATAGCATACAAATAAATTGAGAACTTGAATTTTAATATATCTGATTGTAAAATTAGCACTGTGATTGAATTCTCTAGCCTAAACAAATATGCAAAACCACTCTGAAAAGTGGAAAAAGGCTCTGTTGGTGGTATATTATGCCAATCACCAGCTGGTCATGCTCAAATGAATGGGGACATTTTTCTAGAGTTGCTCCATTCTTTTTATACGATTACTATATAATCAGTATAAGCAAACCTAGATCAATGCTTTTGTCAGAAATAGTTCATATCGTCACATCTGTCTTCACCATCTGCTGATGACCATGGTTAAATTATGAAAGACCTGCAGGATTCCATTCAAAAAGGATTTATGAGAAATACATACATGTCAGGGTATATAAATTTACATGCAGTAAACTTTGTGATTAGCAAAATTTTTGGCCCAAGATACAAATCTACTGTTTTTAAATGAAACATATTGCAAGAAAATGGTTGTTGAATGAAACAAAACTTAAGTTGAAATCTCTCACAATATACTGTCTAATGTCAGCAACATCAGTTGTCAATACAAAATTATTAGTTTTATTTTTCTAACTCAGGGAAATTTAAAGATGAATACAAGCGTGCAACAAAAAAATATGCAACATAGAATACACGAAAAAGCAAAAACGGTCATTAACACTTTGAGAGCCGGCCTACGATATATTCGTACTTCGATTTCAGCTAAAAAAACAGCAGTTTTCGGTTGCCTCACCAACGCCCTAGCTCCTCCGCCGATTGCGCTAGAGAGCTGTTCAAGGGCTCAAACGGATCGGACAGTCTAGTAGATTGCAATCGAAAAAAAATTTTTTGGTTGGGGGGTGCGGATTTTTTGTGACGGACGTCATAAGTGAAGTACTTTTGGGGAAACTAGGCTCGAGCCCGAATCTTTTGAGCCTTTCATCGACTTTCTAACGTTTCTGGTTCAAAGGTTATGATCTAAAATAAACAAATTAATCAAATATCTAATTAGCTAATTAGTCAAATATTTTTACTAACTTACATCACAACTTTTGAACCTGAAACCCTAGCAGGTCATCCAAAGTATCAAAAGACTCGGATTGTAGCCTAGTTTCCAG
>Ga0210059_1004379_pt1 | contig 22764 bp, 19 predicted proteins | sample Ectturendosymbi2_FD_188042 | JGI IMG/M metagenome (GOLD analysis project Ga0210059, IMG submission 188042) | Ecteinascidia turbinata endosymbiont from Florida, USA - Sample 2 (SPAdes) (version 2) | ecosystem: Host-associated > Tunicates > Ascidians > Unclassified | place: Key West, Florida...
ATGGGATCCTAGCCTCGAGGACCCATGGTAGAATAAAATGTGAACATTAGAGTTAATTTATTTGATAAGCTCTAAAGTAGCATGTTTTGAACGGAGTTGTTTGTGAATGACTTACTGAGCTAGTTGATTTAATTTCGCCGGCGACTTCCGTCCTCAAAATTGGCGCCCAACGTGGGGCATAATGTACGCGTTAAATTGGCGTTTTTGAAGGCATGGATGGATAGCATTTAAGAAGCACTTTAAGATGAGAGTAGAGTCATTTTGTAAATATGACCATATAAGGAAGTTGAATTTTCAACTAACGATAACTTTTAAAGTATAAGGAATTTTTCGAAAATTTTTGTTAAAATGTGTATTTTTACGATATATCTCTTTAGAATTTCAAAAAAATTGGTAATTTTTGAAAGTCGAATTTTTTCGGACTTAGAAAATTTTTCGAAAATTTTTGACCGGCCGAAATCCGCCATGATGACGCACCCCGGGTTTCGCGACAAAATCCTACGGGAATCCGATAGCGGGATCCCCGCCTAAAGTTTGAATTTTTTCGATAACTTAGAACTTTGGATAGAAATGTTTTAGTAGTTTAACATTGGTGGAAATAAGAGCATGAGGTGTGTAGTTGGTAGTATGTAGTGAGTAACACTTGGATGAAGATGGAGAAAGGCAAGAAAAGGCCAGGCAGCCTGGCAGAAACAGTTAGGGTGATGGAGAACCAACTCAGAAGATAGTTAGTTACTCAGAGACTACAGTGGGCTTACTTTGAAAGCCGAAGGAAGGAATCAAGCCTGATTATGTTGGGCTAATGGTAAGATGTGATGTGTATAGTAGATAGTGAATAATAAATAATAATTTAGGTAAATTAAATAGGGTGTGAGTAAGAACCGTCTGAAGTATGTAGTGTTCACCAAATAATTAATGGCTTTGATGCACTCGAAAGACATTACTGGTCAGCACTAAGAAAACGATGACTGGCTAGGCGTGTGAATAGTGAGTAAGCGCGGTGATGTCTCCCTCTGACGAAAGTTACGGAGTCAAGCCAATGAGTAGTTGGGAATGATTACCTTTAGTCAAGGGAGAGCCAAAGTTTGCTTCATTGCAAATTGAGGAACCTGTGACTGGTAAACAGACCTTTGCGCGGTGATGTCTCCCTCTGACATATGTTACGGAGCCAAGCCAATGTTGATGGCATAAGGTGGTCATCACTTAAAATTTTGAGAGGATCCTACGATTAATAAAGTAGGATGTTTGCGAAGTGTATTATTCTGATGTCTTTCGAAGTGCTGTGATTAAGAGTGCAGGGGTGTAGGACTCTGTAAGAGCAGGGAGCACATATAGGTGCAACTCTACAAATACATTAGGGTTGTTCACTAGTACAGCTGTTCACAACATCTGGCTTGAGTGGTCCTACTCGACAATGCCTAAGGGAAAACCAGCAACATAAAAGAGGGTCATCCTACCCTATCCCTTTGTGGAAAGTCAGGAGTGGCTATGCGAACAGATTGCTTATGCTTTCTGTAGCTTAACAGTGGAAGCTCTTCAAGCGGGTAGTAACCGGCAAGTAAGGAGAACCACTGAGTCTGACTTCATGACTGGCCACGATGGATTGCGAAGGTGTTAAAACCTGCAGCCTAGCATGCGCGTTGCTGGAACATACACACAAACACAACACTCATGGCAAGAATCACCGGTAACGTTGATTCTTGCAAAAATAAACTAAGGGACTAAACCATAAAGCGTGCCAATAAGGTGCGTGAGCTAGTGAGTAAGAAAAACCTTATAATAAGGTAAAGAAACTAGTGGTCTGATTGTAGGAAGGTTGCGACTCCGAGCACCCAAGAGAAAAGAGTGGCGGTGACTAAAGCACAGTCATGACAAGCCAAGGGGGAGTTGCTGATTAAATAGGGAATTAAAATTAACTAATTATAAAATAAGGATAGGAACAAGAATAAGTAAAGAACATATAATAGCAATGTTATTTGGCGGAATGAAGAATGAATGTGTCTAAAGAAGAAATACAGCAAAAACTAATGGTCGCTATGATCTACTTGCAGCATTAGGGGTAATAGTTAAACACTGAAATCTGGTGAAACATGGAAAAAATTGCCACAGGAGAAGCCGTGTTAACTGAGATTATAAAAACCTGCGAAGAGATAATAACGCAAGAAGCTGCTTTGGAAATGGAGAAGAAAGCCTCGAGTGGGCAGGAAAATACAGTGACTTTGAGCCAACCAGTGGTTAAACAATCTGAAAATGTGAAACCAGGCAGTATGCCAGTAACCAAGGAGGGCCTGTGGGGCTCTCCCTTAATACAAGGTTACATACATGAGCGATTAAACGGTAATTGTTTGGTACAACCAGCCGATATCCAAGAATTGGCCCAATGTATTGGGGCGGAATATGGCGTAGTAATAGAATATTTAGACCTGGTATATCCTTATCGTAGAAGTTTTGTTTTTTCTGTATGAATTAAATAAAGTAATAGTAATGGTAGAATAAGCAGTAAAAAGTATCCTAATATATTACAGGTATAGGAAATAAGTATGTTAACATTAGAAGACTTGAAATTGGCAATCCTGAACAAGGAAGATTTATCCGAAAAGTTGAAGCAGTGTGTTATTCCCAGCGGTCAGATCGACCTTGACGATTTAACAGTGGAAGAATACCTTGTTGTATGCTTAACCCTGTATTATAAAAGTGATAAGAAAATATTGAATGAGAGAGGGTACTTCTATAAGATAAGAGGCGAACAACAAATAGGGTTGGCATTCCTTAATGCACCCAATGGTTTCTTTATCACGGCCCTATGGGGGTTGGAAGGGGATGAGCCAATTTATGAGTGAAAGGTGGCTGGAGAATTTTAACCTAGACTCACAAGAAGGCAGAAAGGCGACGTACGCCCAGAAGCCCGAATGGGAATCTGTGTCGTGGGCATCAGCTGAAGGCTGGTATTACATAAACTATGATAATTTAATTGAGTGCATAGGTTGTGGGGGAAGGTTGAGGATGCCACTAAACGCAATAAACCTGCGTGAATATCATGCAAGTTTTTATCCATGGTGTGAAACATTGAATAAGCGGATAAAACAACACGAGCAACTAAGAGGATTCCTGCCGAATCGGATGCTGTGGCATTCTGCGGGACACGTAATAGAATATCCTTTAGTAAACCCATGTAATCCGGCAATGAGAACCATAGGAGCACGAAAGGATACGTTTACCGGAGGGAAGACACCAAACCAATGGGTAATTGCGGGATACTATCTCCCTGCCGGACAGGAAACACCTCAGTGTTGGTACTGTGGAGTCAAAATGCCACAGTCAGGCAGAAGCGAAAATGTATTTGTGGAGCATACTTTGGCTTCACCCACGTGTGAGCACATGAAGAGAACAGTGGGGTATTTAAAAATGAAAGAAATAATGGAGTATTTTGGGGAAGATGTTAGAAAATGTGACAAAACCACAGTTGAAGTGGACCATAGGAATGGAGGTAAATGGCAGTAAATGGTTCTAAACTATTTTACTATAAAAATTGAAATAAGTAAGTGTGAATAACAGAGAAAATAATTATGAAGTGTTTAAGGTTAATATGGTTCGAATAAATTTAATAAAAAAACAGAAGGTACCCGGACTAGAAGGGAATTGGTCAAAGTATTCTAAAAAGGGCAGGTCGTGTAAAGAGGAGAACGTCGCAATTGAGAGCATGTTGAAAGTGATAACCACGCGCATCCAACAGTTTACAATAAAAGATGACTGGTTCATTGCTTTATTACAGACATTATGAGTAATAATAATAACGAAGTAAGCATAATTGAGGAATTTGGTGTAAATCGGGTCCGACGACATTTGAAGAGAGAAATTGTGAGATTAGGGATAAAGCTACCAAGACAGATCCCTGCCAAGTATTTATTGTTACCCGAGTTAGAGGGTGAATGGTTAAAACATCTCCCACGTTGGCATATAACTACGGGAAAGCACTTAACGAAAGGAGAGCTAATCCTGGCATTAACTATCCTACACCCACCAATACATCAGATGTTGTTACAAATGGGATTAAGTGAATTATTGCAAGAAGGAAAAGGAATACGAGATCTCGCGGTGAAGGTTGTTAATGAATGGAAAGAACAAGGAAGGCCTAAGCCCGGACCAGTAAAAATAGGAAAGACCCTAATAGTAATCGAAACGCGATTAGCCCCTTTTTGCCTAAGAACGGAACGATGTCAAGACGAAGTGCAATACCTGGTGACTAAAATTAGAAAAACACAGGAAATTCGGTGGGGAAGTCTGAAACCCCTGGTGGGATATCAAAACTATATAAAAAAAGGTAATTAAAAGGAAATTTCTTAGATTTGTTTTCCTACAGATAAAAAGGTATTAAGAATGAATAGTGTAAATAAAGACGAAGTCACTGAAGAGTTTAACGTAGGAAAAGTGCGTGCACATCTAAAAAGGGAAATTCAAGTAATGGGCGTGAATTGGCCAAAACAAGTATCTTACACGTTTTTGTTGCTACCGGGACTAGAGGAAAACTGGTTAAATCATCTTAAAGAGTCAGGACAGGATAAATGGCGATACTTTGACGGCGGTAAAATGATAGAAATGCTTACAATGCCACATTCGTCGATGCATAAAATAGCGAGTGAACTAGAAGTTCAAAACTCGCTGATCCCAAGCATGGGACAAGGCGTGATAAATACGGCCATTGAAGTTATGGAAAAGTGGAAAAGACAAGAACGCCCTAAACCAGAACCAATAGCGCTGGGGAAAACCCTAGTGCTACCTGAGTCGGTAGGAGGCCGATGGTGTTTGAGAACGGAACACCGAAATGGTGAAGACTGGTACTTGGTGTCAAGACAAAAAGGGAAGCAAAGAATTCCTGGCATAAAGTTAAAGCCAAAGTATCATCTTGTATAAACAAAGGTAATTAATTAAAAAAGTTATGAATACAGGAAAGTAACGATAGATGAAGAAAATGGTAAAACAGTTAATAACCTATTATGCAATTTTAATATTACTTAATTTAAAAAAAGATACTGTTGGATATCCTTGCCCCTATCATGGGACAAACGCACCATGTATATGCACACATCATGCTGTGGATGGTGATGCAATCGACCAGTGTGTAGAATGGGCCAAAGGACCCTATTTTAGAAGAACGATGGGAAGAAAAGTAACACTGGGAGAAATGCAGATAAAGCAAATACCTCCAAGACAGACAGAAGGACCCCACTTCCAAAAACAAGGTTATTGTAGATTAAAACAACCAGGACCACGCCAAGAAATACCGTTGGCATGGGTAGCTGGAAAAAACACAACGAGTAAAGTGGATCAATTATATGCACATCCGCATTATGGCCTGGTAGGAGTAAATACCACCACTCACGCTAAGGCACGCTTCGGGAACGAAGGAACTTATCAAAATGATTATAGAATGTACGTGCCCGAATGTCATTGTTTTGTAAAAATAAAAGAAGTAACCTCCAACGGATGGGAACGTTTGTTAGACGATTGGACACTATGGATGGGAATCACGGATAGATTGCGTGCAGTGATTCCTCATAATAAGATGTGGCAATACGAAAGTCATGGTAAAACAGACACTAACGGCTGGGAGCTAGTAAAATTAAAAATACCCAGACCACCAGAGCGCCTACTATTTCAACGACATTTAGATTATCGAGTGGTGTCATTAGTAAACCTAACTGATCGATATCCCCGAGGCTTTAAAGACCTTTTTCAAGATACCTACCAGAATATGTTAGCGTTGAGTGCACGAAAAACTACAGATCCTAATCGTTACCCGAAAGCCACATGGATAAAGAAGTTGCAGATGCATGGAAATCGGGCGATTGTCCCAGACTATGTACACCACATTTTGGTAGGAGTAATGTACTACCTGGCCGATCATGCATCAGTCACAGTTCAGTGTTCACGAGAAATATTACAACGACAGCCGAAACTAGGGTTTGGAGTGTCACCAGGCGAAAAAGACATATTGTCGATTCCGTATACGGTGGCGGGATATGTCCAGTCATGGGTAACCATTGGCGCTGTACTAATGGATAAGTCAAATAATGGAGCGCGATTCATGTGTAAATTTGTGCCGGGTGTACCTCGACCAATTACGGTGGGGCCACCATATGTGTGGATACATACACCGCAACGCCTGAAAGTTAAAATAGAAGCCCCAAAGCATTTGGCGACGCCTTTGCATGGACTTCAGGTAGTGCATTCAATACCCCAAGACTCGAGTGTATTGAATAGGAGTGCTATAAGAGTGGGAAACACAACCTTTCATAAAATAAGTAATTACCCGATAATGTGGGGAGATCGATGTCGTGAAAAACAGAAAATAGCAAAATGTCACAAACGGCTAGTAGACATTGAAACTAAAGTAAGATATAGGGAAGCCTTTTATGACCCTTATAATAATCGGTCTGAATTGCCTGACCATAATCAGTCAGTGGTTTTCTTTCCTCCACGCCCCAAGATAGAACGAAATAAGAGACAGGTGTTTGCGGCTTTAGCTGTGGTAACAGCTTTTGCCGTACAGGGAGTGGTTGATTATGCAGGATATGAAGGCATACAAGGGGTAGAACAGGAATTGAACGACGACATGAACACTAGGGCAGCAGCCAATAATGTACGATTCCGTCAGGCAGATAACGCCATAGGAAACCTAAGTCGGCAAATACAAGACCTCAACTCAAAAATTGAACAATTATCTGAATCAGATGAAGCCACGGTGCGGTTGCTACTTCAAACAGTAAAAACACAGGCCGTAGAAGATGCCGTATTACAGGAACAAATCTCTAGTAATCAGCGAACACTAGTGGTGTTGGCCCGAGCACATTTAGAAGAAGCAACGGCGAATCGAGCTCAGAGTGATGCTCAGGTTTTTCTGCTCCAAGCAATAACTAAGGAATTAACTACTAAAAGTAGTGACTTCTTGACCGCAGGAATAGCTTATTCCTGGAAATTAAGCAATGGCATGATGCACTTACAAGCACTAGAACAGCAACTACAACCTATATATAATACGGATTACCAACTAATCACCCAAAAGTTACATAATTTAACATGCAGCGAGATTTTAGGCGAATCCGAAAGAAATCAGGATCAATTAAGACATTTAGAAACTAGCATAAAAATCCAATTGCAAGGAGATCATAACTTAACAAAGTGGATAAATGAAACCAAACCAAAATTTATTAAAATAAATTATATCCCCGAATATCAAAATAGAACAGTACTGCAAAGTGGAGAAAAGATGAGAGAGGCATTCGAAAAGGTCATGAAAAAGCCTATACCAGCTTTAGAAGAAGCAGGAAAAAAGGTGCTGGGAGCAGCAGAAGAGGTAATAGGGGCACCCATAAAAAAGGTATTAAGCTATACAGCAGCTGTCCTGGCAGCAATAACTGTAATATGGGTAGTAAAGTGGCTAGTAACTAGGAAACCAACATCAGAAAAACCCACGACAGAGATAGCTTTAAGGCAAACCACTAGTGATTTAAAGAAGTTATAGATAAGGATTCGGTCCCGTAAAACGCAGCAATTCGCAACCCTCTGTAGTACAAGAAGGTGAAGGTACAGTCGGCCTAGACAATCAAAAAGATTGTTGTTAGGTGGCCGCCGACTATCGCAAGAAGTCGCGGAGGGATTTATGCTCCCCTGAGCACGAATGGCCGTGGTTTACGGTACTGAGCACAGACAAAACAAAAAATTTTGAAATTTTTGCATCTTTTAATAGAAACCGGTAGGAGAGGAACGAAAATTGATACTTGAAAAAGAATAATTTGGAACTTTCAAGAGGCTGAATAGTTGAATAACGATATGATTTTGTTTTTAGAAAGTTAAAACAAAAAATGCAATCTGATGGAGAAATATGCCCTGTGCGTGATCCACCTGGGCAGTTAAGTGTATATATCATTCCAGGAGATCCCAAAAAAGAAGTGTATCGCTTGGCCACTTTTCAAAAGTATCCCATTACAGCAGCACAAAATCCGTGGGATTTGGCAAAGGCAGGATTTTTTTACACTGGTCATCAAGATCAAACTAAATGTAGCCGCTGTGGACGACAAATAAGAAATTGGAATGGTAGCGATAATCCGCGAGACGCCATCTGGCATGAACTAGATTGTCAGTTTAATGAAAATAACCCTGAGCATAACATACCCATCCTGAGCGAAGTAAGAAGAACGAACAGTAATCAAGTAAGAAGAGAGGTGACTCAAGGCGAAATAAACGCCATAATAGAACCCTCACCTGAAAGAACTCTGAGGAGGTTGGTGGAAATTGAAAGCGAAGGAGCAAGTGCTTCAAACCAACCGTGCACTAATGTAATGCTGAGAGAAATGTTCCCATGTGAAAACCCGTACAGTCCACATTTACGATCATGGGAGAGTCGTTTAACGACATTTACAGACCATGCAGTGAGTTGGCATCGAAACAATATTTCGGCTACAATGGAAGATATGGTGGAGGCAGGATTATATTATATAGGAGTGAGAGATAAGGTAAAGTGCTGGTATTGCAATGGAGGGTTACAAAATTGGAATCGAACGGATAACCCTTGGATTGAGCACACAAGATGGTTCCCAACATGTGAATTTGTGTTGCAAAACAAAGGACCGGAATATGTTAGCGAAATAACACGACGATATCCCAACCCCGAAAGAAGTAATCCACTGATAAGATCCCAACGACCATCAGGACCAATTAACGTAGCACCAATAATAATCATCGACCCCCAAAAAGAAAGAGTCCAGTTGAGACAACAAACCCAAGTAGAACTCGAGACTTCACCAATAGTCAGTGGGGCATTAAGAATGGGATTCACCAAAGAACAAATAGCAGTTCAAGTGGAAAGGAGGTTGGAACTACATAAGAGAGGATATGCTCAGTTGCGCACATTAGTAGAGGATCTATTAAGGGAGCCCGAAAAAGCTGACATAAATAGCGAGGATGAAGAAACGACTCCTCTAAAAGGAAAAGAAACGTTGAATGAAGCAGTAATCTTGCGCAAATTAATGTATTGCAAAAGATGTAAGGAGGAAAAAGCGGTAATATTGACACTACCCTGTGGTCACATACGTTTGTGCGAAGAATGTGCAAAGAATACCCACCGTTGCCCGGAATGTGGTCACACCATACAAAAAACTGTACGAACCTACCGAGTATAGCACAGGTGAACAATAAGTTTATAATTGATGTGTATACAGAACTAAGAAAATATGGAGGTAAAAATAAAACTGATAAACGCGGAGGCAAAAATGCCAATACAGGCGACTCCGGGTTCAGCTGGGTTGGATGTGTATGCCCCAAAGGATTATTGGATACCCCAAGGAAAATGGGTCAAGATTGATTTAGGGTTCGCTCTAGAACCGCCTCCAGGATGGTGTGCTTTGATAATGGGACGTTCAGGACTCATGAAGACAAAAGGAATAATTGGGCAGTTAGGACTTATAGATGGTGATTATCGAGGTGAAGTGGGAATAGTTATGATGAATCACGGAGTGAACCATTGCCTAATAAAAAAGGGACAACGCATGGGCCAATTAGTTTTGATACCCAAACCACATATTACTTTACGACAGGTGACGCAATTAGGTAGTACCGCACGAGGAAGTCAAGGCTTTGGATCCACTGGTAAATAAAAAGAGGTGAGAAAGGGCCTTGTAATATCATCCAAATTGTATTGAAATAAAGGCACGAAATGTCTAGGCTAATAAAACCTGAATATAAAAAATTAAAGCGTTTTTCCACTGAGGTGGTGTACCCTATGGATATGTTGCACGGACAAGAAGGTTTAGCCTTCTGGTCATATTGGGGTAACGAATGCAAAGCATATGAGTGGATTACCGGTACTGTAGCACGAAAACCAAGGCATAGCGGAAAGAAGATATCACGAAGTGAAGTTTTCCATACCTGGTGGTTGAAGCCGAGCAAAAAACAGTGGGAGAAATATGTAAATGGGACTAGTACTCATGCACGTAATTGGCGGAATACTTATGAAAGCATGAGGACCATTTTACAAAAGTGCAGATTGAAATATCACACAGGAGATTGCTACTGCAATATATGTTGTGAATTATATTACATAAAAGGTGTGCCTACCATGATAATAGTCAGAACTAAAAGTGTAGTATATGAGTTGCGCCAGTTTGCACGGTTTGCGCCAAACGCCCAACAGTGTTTGTTGGATATGTTGAGTCAGGGCGACGTGCCAATGTATAAATGTCAATGTCAGGCACTGATCCGTCCGGCAACGGAAAGTGTTAAATATATTTTATTACCGCCTCAGAAGGCGATGAAAAAGTTTGTGAAATATCAATATTCACAAGATGTAGTGGAATCAATAATCTTAGCGTTGGAAGATTAACTAATGTGGTTTTCGAAGGAAGTTAATATAAAGTAAATAAAAATGTCAATGGTAGATTATTATTCCCATCGCTGGATAGAGATGGAACGAATGAATGTAGCGTTAGTAGTGCAATCCGTGGTGGAATGGCTGAAGGAAAATTTCTCGGCGGCCAATAGTGATTTTGTAGATATAAACTACCTAATACAATGGCAACCGAGAGAAATATTACTGTTGTATGCACTAACATTGGAAACTCTACCGGTAACACAATCCGAGGCTTTAAAAGAAAATATTCTAATAGGTCATTTAAAAGAATCTTACTTCTCGGCTATCACAGCCCTCCAGGGATTATTTACCAAACAAAGGTGTCCTTACACGATAGGAGGGAGTAGGAAAAAAACTTATGTAAGTGCACCATTAGTGCAATTAATGAAAACATATATATTAGAAGAAGATACTTTTCGGGCCTGGAAGATTCATCCTATGTCTATGGCAGGACAATTAGTGATGGCGATACGACCTAGTACCATAGAAATAATTCGGTCCCAAAGAGGACAAGTAACTTTAGAAATGACTCAAAATATGGTGGATGTGGGACGATTAGTAGAAATGGTAGAACACAAATATGCAGCTTTGTTCTCGCCGGCTATGAAAGGAGTATGGATAGAAGCAGCTCAAGAAATAAAAAAGGATGCTATGGCCATAGGCCTGAAAACTAAAAATCCAAATTTATGGGCGATTTCTATTTGGTATCTAGAAAATAGTCAAAGATTCCATAAATTAATGCACCAGATTGAACTAGGAAGTGGTAGTCAGACAAAAGTAAAAATGCCGAAGCATGGATTACCGGCTTTCGCCGAAAAGCCCAAGTTGGAACAAAAACAAATAGCGTTACTGATAGACGAATGGAAACACTCGTTTTTTGCCGCGTATGCTACTTATCAACGAGGGTCAATGCTAGCAGATAATTTTTATGAAAAAGTAAAATTGGCGATGATTACTCCGCTACAAATACCCCCACCTCGGATAACTGACATGTCAAAGAGAATAGAGGTGTATGCTTATGTCTTGTGGACCATGCCCGATGAAATAGGGTATGTACGCGCGAACTACACACCGCAATATTTGAAAGATTGTGAGAATGAAGTATAAGTAAATGATAAAAGAAAAAGTAAGAAAATAATAAATAATAAAGTTACCGTTATGTTAAAATCTGTAGGGACTGAAGAAATTGAAATGGAAAAAAACAACGATAAAGAAAATAATGGTCTATGCGAACAAGCATTAGACGCGCAACAAAGCGCAGGGAAAATTGCAGAGCTCGTGGACTCCGTGCATCGACATAAAATAGTGGCCAAAACCCAAGAATTAGCTCTAGCAGGAGAGGTGAGCAAATTAGGGAAAAAACACAAAGGTATAAAAAAATGTGCCAAGGCTTTAATGAAAGCACAAAAGAAAGGAAAAAATGAACCATTGCTCGAAATGGCACAGCGATTAACTGATACCCTAATGTCAAAAACAGAAGGGGCAGAAGCAAATATCTCTGAAGAAATCAAAGGAAAAAAAGATGAGGACCCGCCACAACCAAGTGCGCCAAGACAGGAAGATACGGGGGATCTGCCACCGTCATACGATTCACAGATAGAGGCCAATGTAACCGAAGCAGAGTTGGGTTTGGCTAGAGAAAAATATGCCGCTGCTAAGGCAGATGCGCAAATGAAAGAAGTTAGGAAAGAAAACTGGAGAATAGCACTGCAAGCCCAGAGAAACGGGATTACAAAAGATGAAGAGGATATAATGCGTAGAAATGAAGAGGAAGCGGATGAGGCGCAAATGCGTTTACAAGTTGCAAAAGGCGAATATGAGATGGCAAGGAGAGACTACAGTATCGAACAACATATGATAAGTGGCACAGAACGATCAGTAACTGGGTTTAGTCAGCAAAGTAAAAGATCGATTGGGGATACGTCTAAACGAGGAGAGAAATATCCAGGAGAACGAAGAACCGAATCGAAGACATCCGACCCGAATGAGTCACCAAAAGGATATAAAAAATTATATCCACCCCTTAGAGAAAGTAGTAGAATAAGAGACTCCGATGAGACAGAGTCAGAAGAGGGCTATCAAGCCTTACCACCCAGAGGTGGGCGGGATGAAAACAAGCCTGCCTTAAGGGGACTGACAATACAAAACCTGAAGAGGTTAATGATACCACTAGCAGTGGGACAAGAAGTAACGTGGGCCACGTTAATGGAGCAGCTAATGCAAAAAGGAAAACGAGGAGAAGAAACCTTGGGTTTACAAGCACTCATACCACAATTAGCATCAAACCAGGAGGTGAGCACAAAAGCCACAAGCATGTTAGTGCAAGCAGCAAGAGAACCAGAACAACAAAAAGATATATTGAAAAATTTCTTTCATTGGATGAAAACTAAATACCAATTAACACCACGACAAAAGAGGAGCCAGTTTGCACGAAAATTAAGAGAAATGCGGTGGGATTGGCGAACAAACCCCGCAGATAAGTTAACAAGCATAATGGCAGAAGCCCAACTGACTTGGGACCAAGTAATAGCGGAACCCGCTCTTCGTGAGGAACTAGAAGGGACATTTGGAAATAAATTAGACATCTCATTACAATTAAAAATAACTCAACAACCGCCACAGCATTGGCGACGGATAATAACGGAAATTTGGGAAACAGTGAAAAATAGCGCAGGTGAAAAAGAAATACCGGAAATATATATGTATGAAGAAGAGTCCGATACTGACAGCGAAGACAACTGCGAGGAAGAAATACCAATGGCAGCAGTAGCACAGGAGATCCCAAAGATAAAAAAAACAAAAATGAGTATGAAAGATTATGACAAAAAATTAAATAAGGTAATCCTCGCATTGCAGGCACAAACAGTGAATAGTAAGACGGAACAAACTAAAGTAGAACAAAAGGAACCGTTGAAATGCTTTTATTGCCACGAAGAGGGACATTTTAGAAGGAACTGCCCCAAACGTGCTCAATCAAACGGACGAGGACGTGGAGGCTGGAACCAACCTAGAGGTGGTTGGAATCAATCACGTGGGGGATGGAATCAGCCACAGAGATACTGGAACTCCAATCAGACCAGAGGATATCAGAATAGAGGCGGTTGGAACCGACAGCAATATAATGAAGGCAGGACAAACAGAGGCACTTGGAATAACGAAGAATGTCGTGGACAAACTAGACAGAATAATAGCCCTCAAGGGTTAAATAATCCACCAGAAGGAGCTAGGGAACATGCAGAAAAGGTTAGACAACAAATAATAAAGGAAGGAAGACCCAAGGCAGCATGGACAGAGACAATGTCAGTGCCCGATGAGGATAATATGCCCGCGTTACCAGCTGACCATGCGGAAGCGAATTTCGCGAAAGGGCTAGGACCAAATGAAAGATGGGAAAGCGAAACGAAGAGAGCACCAATGCCATATGAACAAGCCATGGCATTTATGGCCCAAACCGCACCTAAAGTACAAGAAATGATAATGCCACGAATGGATTTTTTAGGACTAAATTAGAGGATTTGAACGCCGAGGCAAATTTTCTTCAAATCTCTCCTGAATCGCAAGCAAAGTCTAGTTATGTATTCCTGGAAGATCCAAGTCACAATAGAGTGTTTTTATTAGATACGGGGGCTAACCGAAATATGATAGATGCAGCCGTATTAACTCCGGCCGAACTCAAGAGGATAGATCCAACACGAAGAGCGGCAGTTTCAAACATACAACAAGGAACTGGAACATTGAAATCATTAGGGGAAATAGAAATAGAACTACCCCATAAAGCTCAAAGAATAAAGTTAAAATTTTTGGTAATGCCTCCTCGCACCTTAAATTACAATTTAATAGGAGTGACGGCGATAATACAGCATTTTCTGCCGTGCCTGCAGGAATTGTGTAAAAATCCACAACTTAACGAAAAGGTGAATCTGTTCCAAAGAGAAGCAAACCAGGCATATGCAGAATTGCCTAAAACAGCTGAACCAACAGAGGTACTAAATGAAGAGGAAGCCAAGGCATATTTAGACACATTGCCTACTCCTAAGTGTCCCCCAGAACCACAACAAAAAGATGTAATCAAACAGGAATGGTTCGGAAAATTGTGGAATTTGTTTCCACGATTACAGATGGAAAAACAAAATTTAAGAGAAGACTCAAGGTTGCCATATAAGTGTAAAGTAGAGTTAGTGGAAGGAGCGACTATGTTCTTTGCACCTCAGTATCAGCTGTCAGAAAAATCAGCTGAGGAGCAAGCCAAGTTCCTGAAAGATGCTGAAGACAAGGGAATCTTAGAGAAAGGAGAGACTGTCTGTCAAAGTTCGTCATTTATGGTGGCTCGCGCAGACCCGGACGCGCCCCAGCGAATGGTAGTAGACTTTAGAACTCTAAATAAAAAGACAATTCCAAAAGACGCCAGTTTACCACGGACAGATCAGTTGCCTAATCATGCAAGTAGGGGTGGCATCATGTCTAAATTGGATCTGACAAAAGGTTTTTATCACGTAGACGTAGATGAAGAATCGAGACCCCTGTTGGGCATAGCTACCAATCCGGGGGGGTACAGATTCAGAAAATTGCCTATGGGTTGGATAAATTCGCCGGGCGTCTTCTCAATGTCCAGCGGATTTGTAGTAGGACTAGCCAATTACTGGTACAATCAGGATAGACTCCGAAGAAATCTCCCTGAAATACCACAAAACTTTCTGGTGTACATTGATGACATATTGTTGGTAAACGATGATGAGGAAGAACATAAACGAGCAATGTATTATTTAATTTACTTTATGGCAAGATTCCATTTGACCACTAACTTAAAGAAATGTGAATTGGGAAAGGATAGCATGAAGTTTTTGGGAAAATGGATCAGTAGACACAAAGTCCACTGTGCATACAAGCACATAGAAGCAATCCAAAAAATGCCCCTGCCTATGACTGTCCGAGAAATGCGGAAGTTTTTAGGAATAGTAAATTTCACAAGACCATTTTTACCAGGGATAGCAGAGTATCAGCGCAGGTTAAACCAGGTTGGTGCAGGGATACCGAAACGAATGAGCAACAAAACTAAGGTAAAATGGACACGTGAACTGATACAAGACTTCGTGAAAGTGCGGGATATGGTAATGAAGGCTGTAGCAGTAAGCACTTATGACAGTACAAAGCCTTTATACTTAGCAACGGATGGCTCAGATTTTGCTATAGGAGGAATTCTATATCAGCTAACAGAGAAAAAAGAAGTAAGACCGTTAGGATTTTTTAGCAAATCATTGAACGATGCACAACAATCATACGGGGCTGTAGATAAAGAATGATTAGCGCTAGAAGGATGTGTAAAGCACTTTCATTATTTGTTGGATGGAAATCATTGCACAGTTTATGTGGACCATAAACCTTTGGTAAACATAATCAACTCAAAAAACTGTAAACTACGATTCAGAAAGTTGCGATTGTTATACTTGTCGGAGTTCGATTTAGATATACAACACGTGGATGGTGTAGACAATGAAATAGCAGATCATCTTAGTCAGATAAAACTTCGACAAATCCTTGAAGTAGAAATAAACCAGGCTAATGAAGAAAATGAGACAGAAGAAGAACAGGAGGCGATACAATTTCTTGCACCATTAGATAAATTTGCTAAATTTTTAAGTCATGAATGGTTACAAAACATACGCATAGCACAATCACAGCTAGCCAATAATTTACCGTCCACGGCTGAGTGGGACGAGAAAAATAGAATATGGGTTCTAGCTATGAACCCCAAACAACGACCTTTAGTTTGGATACCTGATGAAAGCATTTTGGAAACGCTAATAAAAATGGACCATGATTGGGGACATTTCAGCTGGAAGCAGACATACCAACGGTTACGAAGGCTAGTTTATTGGCCAAAATTACGAAAAAAAGTAAAGATAATGTTGGATAACTGTGATGCGTGCCAAAGAGTGAAAGCATTTAAAAGGGCTAAACTAGCGCCAGCAGAGTTTCAGGCACCTAATGAACCCTTTGCAGTGGTACACGTGGACCACCTGCATATAGGGAATAACAGCATCATACCCAATGTTACAGAACTGCTTACCATTATAGATCGATTTACAGGCCTGTTGCTGGCGATTCCAGTAACGTACGCCAATTCTCAGCAATCCATTTTGGGATTTTTTAATCACTTCATAAGTCACTTTGGGGTACCAAGAATTTTAGTAAGCGATAACGGCACCCCTTTTAAATCAAAACTATGGGAAAAGTGTATGAAAATATTAGGAATAGAGCATCGTACAACCCTGCCATATAATCCTCAGTGTAATGGGAAAGTAGAAAGAGCCCACAGAACTCTATTAACTATACTACGAGCGCAGGAACACATAGACAAATGGCCGGTGTACTTGCCATTCGCTGTGTTAGCAATAAACACATATTTTAATTTGGAGAAAAATTCCTCGCCAAGTATGAGAGCGTATGGCATGCAAGTGAGAACGCCAGGACTGCCAATTTTCGAAGAGGCTCACCCATTAAAAGAACCTCAATATATTCCAATGGGACCCGTAAGCATGTATGGAACAACATGGGAGGAAGCCACTTGGGCATACGTAAAGAATATGAGCAGAAATCATAAATTAGCACCGTTGCTACGAGGACCATATCCCATCATAGAAAAAGGCTCAAGATTCATGACCCTACAAATAGGGTCACAACCGAGGAAAATATGCTACACCCAACTTCGCCCAGCAAAACCACAGGTTAAGCCTTTGAAGTTAAAACAAAATCGGATAAAATTACGAAACTATGCGTATGGGGTAACCACTTAAAAAAGGAGGGAGTGTAGTTTGGGTATAACCAAACTAGCCAATTTCATGAATATAATGTATACCTTAGAAACTAGCGAAGAGTATAAAATTTTTTTTTAAAAAAATTTTTTTGCTCACCTTTGTTCTATGATAGCTAAATATAATTGTATAAGATTAATTATGCTATACTTATATTAAGGTAGTAGGGTATTACATTAGATAAAAATATGTCTTTGTTAAACCAAATGAATGATCCCCAGGGATCATTAAGCAGTATAATAGGTAAACAGGGCAATGTGGAAGGGTCATGGACTTCCATGAAATTGGAAGATAACAATTGGTTTGCGGAAATGGCAGCATTAATCCCGCGCATAAGTGGTTTTACACTGTATAAATGGCTAGAGATAGTAAAAGCCATATTCGAGGAATACCCGCGAGTCTCAGGGAGGGCCAAGTTAAGGCTTGTATTCCAGCGAGCGGCAGATGAAGGTAGTAGAAAGTTGGTTAATAAATGCAGGGCTTTGCTAAAAACAATTGATGACGGAGAGACAACGTCGCATGAGGCATTAAGGCATTTATGGGAATGGGCCCATAGAATAGATCATAAACCACGCGAGCACCGAGTGCAGGCGTTTTTGAAATACCTGAAAGAATATGAAATAGAAGATTTCGCTAACCCAGTGGATGCAATAGAGCATCTCCTCGTAGAACATGACCTATACTGGGGAGAATTGGAAACAGATGAAACTCTCTGCAATGCAGTATTACACTGCATACGGAGAGACCTCAATTATGTAGCCACTGAAGAACTCACTGATAAAAGAGCGCGCTCATGGCGCAAGTATCTGAATAACGAATGGAGCAAATCAGCTAAGGAAGAATATCAGAAGAAAAACATAAAAGGAAAACTGTGGTATAAAATAAACAGGAGAAACGGGCGATCCCGGCCTTTGATGTGAAAGAAAAGGTAAAAAGAAACAAATAATTAACTCAATTGATGAAGAATTAATACTATGTAAAGAAAGGAAGTTGAGAAATTCCCAGGTAAAGCAGTCCCATGATTGCCATGAAAGTTAAATGGGAGAGCTTGAGGACGTCCTAAGGAGTGAAATTAGGAGAGTCGAAGATGGTCCTAAAGGGGGAATTTAGGAGAGTCGAAATAGCTAGTAGAACGAATAAAAATTATGAGATAAATTAATGTAACAAAAAGGCAATAAATAAAAAAAAAAAAAAAAAAAAAAAAAAAAAAAAAAAAAAAAAAAAAAAAAAACACGTGTGTAAATAGGGAAAAGCATGTATTGATTGGCGTCCGCTAGGGAGGAACCTACTGAATTGGGGACCTAGAAGGGAGAATTAGCTACTCACCCTAAAGGGTACCAAGGAGTGATTAGCCGCGGGTCGGCCACTCCTAAACCAAGGAGGGGGTTTCGCCTGGGGGAAAAGCACATCATGAATGCAAGACACTTGTGGAATGGCCACCACAGTGTCAAAGGCGCAACTAAAATGCAACTTTATATGCAGAGCTGTGAAGCAAGAAGGGAAGAAATAAAGCCCGAAGAAATTGTAAAAGAAGAAGCAAATAAGACTATATTTGAATTATGGCAGAACTCTTCATGGACTGAAAAACCAAAAATACTTTTGGAAAATTATGAAGAAAAAATGCCAGAAATAACTTTTACCCGATTGGGTAGGCCGATACGGCCAAATGTACAGAAAGACATGATGTATTACAAATAAAAAGGTGGTTTAGCACCAACCACGTTATGCCAAAGAAAGTGATGACAAAAAAATCACCTATTATGTAACCAAGTGGAACAAGGCATAAAAGTGGTGCAAAGTACATGCGAAATGTATATATGTTGCGAGTGAGCCGCTTGTGCAAACCAAACATATGAAATATCACAATCTGCTGTGACCACGCAAGTGATAAAATGTATTAAATATTGCCGTTGTCATGATTGTTTTGTAATACGTTTATGCTATGAAGTATTATGAAGTTATTATGAACTATGTATTATGAAGTTATTATGAACTATATTGTAATGTCATAATGTATATACTTACAGGAAAAATTAAGTAACGAAATTATGGTGAATATAAGTGTAGTTATACGAGTAATAATGGCGATGATAATTATCGCACCGAAAGCCGCCAAAGCCGAAAGCTTTCACACAAAAGTAATAAACGCCCTTTATGGGACGAATCACACGGAACGACCCGATGAGTGTGGTCGGGATTGGACGTATTTTCATTACATTGCGTCAGAAGTAGCTGCTGTAATAGCGCTAGAGTTACTACACGGAATTTTTATTGTAACGGCATGCATAAAATTGTGGAAAAGGAATAACCCTACTCTAAATATATAATAATTTATAAAGGAGAAGTATTATTTAAAGTAAATAAATAAATAATAGTTAACCATGCCACGTTATATAATGGAATTTTTTGTATAATTCCAGGTATTAGGAATTAAGTAGTGAGTAGTAGATAAAAATGCCAACTGTGTTGGAGGCTGTACCAAACGACCTAAAGAACAGAGGAATAAGATTAAAAGACGTGGAGGATGTGGAAGCACGGCACCTCATTAAAAAACTGGAAACCAGTATAAAGTATGAGCAGACTAGTAGATCATTGGTGGATACCCTCATCATGTCTGATTTGGACGCAAGTGAATTTTTTGAAATACTGCGGTCCGATTGGACACGAAGTGGGACAAGACTGTCCGCCCTGACAAGATCGGAAATACATGATAAAATAGAAATGGACTCATTCCAATTGGAACGAGCTGGCTTTGTAGGGATAAAAGACAAAATTTGGTGCCAAGGATGCGGAGGCGTAGCAATTGCCACACCGGCCTTTTGCACTATGACTCTGATGCATGTTTGGATGAATCCAGTTTGCCCTATGCTGTTAGGAAATAGGGATCCAACAAGAATGCTCCGGGGAAGAGAAACAGGAGTAGTGCTAGATCTCGATCTTGTGCAAGTAAGGGACAATCTTGCGAAGCTATGGGATAGTGATTATGTAATGTACCGGGAGAGCATGAAAACTGAGAGTGCTCGAAAGAACACCTTCCCTGATTCAGGCAGTAATTATACGGTTGACGAATTCGTAAAGGCAGGGTGGTATTCACAAAGACACCCAACAGGGGAATTAATTCAGTGTTACTGCTGCGGGGCAGAATGGACTCATTGGAGAGGTGATGACTGTCCAATTTTGACTCATCTAAAGTTGAGTCCGGGATGTCCGCATTTGCATGCAGTTATACAACCGGAGATGATAATTCAATTATTAGCAGGACACAAGGAAAATATTGAGAAACCACTCATGCAAGAGAACTGTGCATACAATTACTTCAGAAAAATGATATTTCCCCCCGCAGTAGTAACCTTGGAAAGGTACAGGTGGAACCGCCAATCCACGGTCGCGCAGTGTACCAGTGATAAAATTAAAGAAAAACTTATCACTGAATGGATTTTATTCCTACGAACAAAGCAAGGACCGCCCTTGGAACCGCAAAACAAAAGACGACGAACTGGTTGGACCACACTAAAGTTAACAAGAAATTATCAATGGCAAACAAGGCGAGTAGATATAGATACGCGAGTAAACAACACGAGGTGGACACCAGTAATTAACCCGACATATACACCAAACTGGAAGCGTGAAGATGAGTACTTGGATGAATGGGGCCTGAATTATATACATAATCGTGCGGCCCCTCTAACAAACGATTACATTCTTACAGAATAATAAAGAGGAAGTTAGAAATATGGCAGCCAGTGATGGCCTTAAATGTGATAATGAAATGATAACTGAAAATTTGGAAGAAGAATACGAAACAATTTCAATAAATGAAGAATATGAACAAGACTTATTAGAAGAAGATGAAGTAACGATAAATGAAAAACCAGGAAAACAAACCGAAGGATCAGAAGTAACAGATGATCCAGTTGAATCACCAGAACAGAAAAATACTGAAATCAGTGAAACGAAACTTTACAAGAGACCGCGAGTGCAACCGCTCGTGATACCGGGCGAACATTTGAAAATTCCTGGACGACCGGCAGGAATGCGACCACCATATAGATATCAATTAGAGCTGCAAGTGCGAGGCCGACCTTTGCTATTGTTTGAAGCGTATAGTAGCGAATGTTGTGTGTGGCAGCCTGGAAAAGGCAGAATATTATTGTATATACCACGTGCATGTAGACATGAGCGCAGTAAGGAATGGTATGTTTATCCTGCCATGCGACTCTTCCCAGGTCAAGCAAAACTAATGTTCAACTTGGAACTAGCATCCAAATTCAAAGGAGTTTTTGATGCCAGTACATGTAACTTCGCTGAAAATTTTTTACAAGTGGCTTATCGACGAGCTAGAAAAAAGGGAATAGTTATGGCGAAAGGCATCTTATTTGGCTACCTCTACATACATGAATTATGGGAAGAACATCCCGCTAATATACATACTGGTCAATCGCTATATTGCCCAATTTGTGAGAAAGTGGGACATGTCGCGTCTAATTGCATGTGGAGAATTGAGAACCGCCAAAATCGCAATAATTAAATAGAAGCATTGATGATTATGTATTAATGTATAATCAAATATCGCTTAAGTATAACCAGTGAGTGAAATATATGTTTTAGGGAAAATTTAAGAAGTAATAATATGAAGATAATATGTGTAATGTTGGTAATTTGTCACGCGGGAATTGCACAATTCCCAACCAACGTGCAAGTTACCGAAAAAGAAGGAGTATTGTCGGAACTCCTTCGACAAAATCAACAACAAAAACTGGAAATCCAGACACCACAAGAAACCAAAGTAAGTTTATCTGATCTAGCACCGTATCCATGCAGTGAAAGTCAAACGACCAGATATTACTTAAAAGATTTCGGGGCTATAGGAGCCAGAGATAAAACATTTACAGAAGTATTTACTACGGGAGGAAGGTATTATAAGGCACCTCAAGAATACGATTTACACTGCGCTTGTCCTCCGTTATATAGTCTAAGATGGGACCCGGCATTAGGAGTACAAAAAATATACTCAGCCCAAGAGCGGAGTAAATATCTAGCCCAAGAAATAACGGATATTGCGGTGGTATCAAAACCCGAGTATTTCGTTTATTTTGAAAATAGTAATAGAATGGAGTTTCCGTACAGTGGAAGAGGCATCAGATTAGGTCCAGAGGACCCAAAATTGATACAAAGTCGACAAACGTCAAAATCCCTCAACTGGGGAGTGCAAACGATAAATATTAGTGACTCAACAAACCAGCATGAGTCAATTAATTATGAGGTGCTACATGTAAGAAAACATAATATTGCAACATCATTAAGGATGATAGATCATATAATAATGTTGATGTACGAAAATTACATCTGGGTGGAATGGAAAGTAAGCGCGGTACATGCCCGAGAAGTAAATGAACAATGGAGAAATGAAACGAGAGGAAACCCGTGTAATCTTGCGCACGAGGAAGCGTGGGGCATAACGTATAACCGTAGCATAGTGGGAAGTGAAGAATTTTGTGATCCCCAAAAGTACTCATACATGATAAACGCCAGTACCAATGGGTTTGA
>Ga0210059_1004380_pt1 | contig 22762 bp, 18 predicted proteins | sample Ectturendosymbi2_FD_188042 | JGI IMG/M metagenome (GOLD analysis project Ga0210059, IMG submission 188042) | Ecteinascidia turbinata endosymbiont from Florida, USA - Sample 2 (SPAdes) (version 2) | ecosystem: Host-associated > Tunicates > Ascidians > Unclassified | place: Key West, Florida...
CACAAGAATTGTCCTTCCAGTGGCATCGACGATCGCCCGGGCAGAGATTTGTTTAGGGTGTTGAAGAGATCGCCCATTTCTCAACCGCACACACTTGGTCTTTGACGAGGTTATTCCGATGGGAAGGCAGTAGGCAACACGACCGGACTCCGACGAAGATTGCGTCTGCTACAGTCATTATGCCGAGCGCTTGGCCAGACTGAAGCAAGTTCCAATTTGTAAGGTCTCGGCACGACCCAGCCGAGATCCCACTAAGGTGTTGCAATATGTTACAATCATAATTAAGGCATAACAGACACTTTGCCTTCTATCTGTGTATCACTTACCGTGCTCTCACTTTTAGGGATTTGTCCCTAGATTGGAACTTTTGACCCTTTGTAGGGATTTCCGGAAAAGTATAAAAATGTGTGAAATGAACTATTTTAGATTATTTTGCAAATCACATTTGGTTCTATTTTTAACATTTATCATGGCACTCTGATTTTATGCTGCACCACTACAGATTTAGGAACTTTTTGGTACTGCTGTAGGGATTTTTGGAGTTGCATTTATGAGAGCCCTGATCACTTGCTAAGGCGATGGTACACTGTATTTGCACGTGCAATACTCAACTTTGGCATTTTGTTGTTGTGGCTTTATCGACGGGTCGATCGCGAACTAGCAAGAAATTTTCTAGTCGACCCCAGTCGAAGACAAGTTGGCCACCCCTGGTGTAAAGGAATAGTTGGTAGCCTACTCTGCACAAGAGGATAAAAAAGGAATCGATCAGCAAATTTTTAAACATGAAATCGATTTCATGTAATACTACGTATCATCCCCAGTCCTAAAAGCTGCAAGCAATGCTTAAGGGTGAAAAACTGAATGGCTAAAGTAAAAGCAGTAAAAACAAACAAACTCAAGATTAAAACAAATAAATCAGAACACAAGGTGCGAAAATAATAAACTGGAAAGTACGTCTTTCCCAAATGATCGATTTCACTGGAACATCGATACTAACTGACTGACGTCAATGATCGAGCAACTCGACAGACCCATTATACCTGCAACAACACGCCGTTATGATGAAGAACATTGGTAGAATGCGTGAGTGAGTTTGCATACATTAACGGTGGCATCCAATCTCCAGAGTGCGCCTTTGAACGCTGTGACGGGATTAAACAATAAAGCTGGCAAACTGGTCGGTGAAAAAGGTCAAACCACGTCAAGGAACAACGGAAAATGTAGCAAGAATTATTTCATTATTTCACATGTGAGAAGGTCGTGTTCTGAATATTAATTTGGGCGTCTTGTTGGCGAAACAATTTAATACTAGTTTTCATGTCAAGGAGGTGATACCATTTATCTTCACAGATATCCATAGAGTGAGAACTTAGTTGTTCGACAAAAGCAACCGTTTATGCCTCGTGTAACGCTGGTTTACTGGCTATGACATGACTCTACGAAAAATCGCGATAAATCCATTTGGTAATTGCCATCTTTGCAATCCGGTTTGTTCCAATTACTCAGGTGCGACGACCATATCACGGAAAATTTATTGCTAGTTTGGCCAACACACTGTTCATGGCATATCACACAAGTCGCTATATAAATACCATAGTTTACGCATGTCAAGTTTTGGACCAATGGGAAAGTTGACTTTTCTGTCACTATTTGTGAGTTGTGAAACCCGTGGTATCACGGATTTGTTGTGTTTTCAATAGCAACCTCAAAGTACACATTGCTTGCATACCTTGACGCATACTTTTGGTTTGTTTTTGTTGTCTTGCTTTAGGCAAGGTGCTAGTACAGTAGTTTGTTAATTGTGGTAGATCTTTTGTAGGTGATCACTGGCTCCCTATATGTGTCTTTTTCTTTATCTGTTAGAGTTGGCAGGTGGGGAAAGATGTAGCCCAAACCTGGAGATCTTCTTGTCGCATTTGTGGGGGCGTAGTCTTTCGTCCCAATTTGATGCCATTCCTAACATGTCTTTTGTCGTGTCCAAAGGAAAGTTTGAGCCGATCGCTTTTTCTTTGAATCGATTAAGTTGCTGAAGTGATCTTCTTTCCATTGGTTGAATCGCCTCAGTTCTATTGCTTCTTCAAGTGAGATTGCTTGAGTGTCGTGATTTCCCGATAGAAAGCTGGTAATTCGGGGCATTAAACAGACACTAGGTTGCACTATGATTATACGGGGACAAGTGAATTACGATGATTCGCTTGTGGTGATTATACAACAGTGACTTGTTACTTATGAGCGCCATCTACCGGTGACCATTTATTTACATCACATCACTTCCTTCACCATCAAGTTGAAGTTCTATCACTTTTATCATCCATACTTCAGCTCCATCATTTTTACAAGTGCGACATTTACCCTTTGGTTCAAGATGATCTTCAACGGAGGATGGTACTGAGAGGGGCTTAAGGCCTTACTCCCATGTCGCGTAACGGGCACCATTTGTGCCCGTTTAGCAAGTTATGAACTAAAAACCGCAAAATAAATAATTAAATAATCCCCTGGGAAATAATCATATAATATGTTGTTTTTAGGCCATAACGTCCAAACCACAAATGCTAGAAGGCAAATCAAGGGCTCTAAAGATACGCATTTCACCTAGTTTTTTTTGAAGAAACAAAAAATTTCCACTTGGGCTTGGGGCCCAGGAATTGATGAATGTTGGCCATTAAAAGCCTAAACCTGCCCCTATTGTGACGTCACCCACACAAAGCTGAAATCCAAAACTTCTGAATTTTTTAAACATCGAAACTTGAAGACTTTTCGTATCTTTAGAGGGTTTGGACAGCTCTGTAGCTCTATCGGTCCGCAAGTTATGACTGGACGAAATCAAAGCCATTCAAAGCCACCATTGTGGCTTTGCGGTCCATAAACGTTGAATTGCTTTCCCTTCACTGTGGGTTTTCGAAGCTTTTAGGAACAAAACTAAAGTCATTTTCAGTAGTTATGCCATGATTAACGTCTAGGAATACCACTTCGCCCGTCTGTTCGGCTGCAAGCTTGGCGAAACATGCTGATGTGGGTGCCTGGCGAATGCGTTCCTTTGATATTTATGACGCGGTAATCGAAATTATGTTATCGAGAATTCTTCGGAAACGTTCTGCCTCACTTCGGCTGTAGGATGTAATGCACAGCAATGTTGGCCAATGAGACAGTGTGGTTATCATCGGTTATAATTAGCTTTTTTGGTATATAATTGGTGGCCTTATTGGGTGATAAAGTTGTCAAGGCAAATTGCTCAGTTCGACCATCACTTTTCGGGTCTTGTTGCAGAAGTGGAAATGCTTCTCCAATTCACATTCAAGAGCTTTTATTGCAGTGTCTCTGCACAAGGTGATTTTATGCCGCCGTAAGAAATTTGTTTAACTTGGCCACATAAGACGTTTGCAGCTTTCAGGTATATTAAAAAGATTCGTGATAGCTAAAGAAGGAAATGCGTCACGGCAGTTTTGAGATAGTGAAGAGCGGAAATGTGTGTCACAAAACGTAAGTAGCCTGAGATCAAGGCGTGCAACTGTTCGTTCGGCTTATGGATCTTCAGTCGATGCGATGACTCATGCATATGGGGAAGGAAATTCCTTTACTGCTCAGAAGATTCCGGCAGGAGCGGACTGTGCTTGTTTTTTGCAACGGCGGAGACTACAAATCTTTTTGTTGGCGGTGGCGGAGCCTAAAGCGCAGTAGTAACTTCCAAATTCCATTGCCACGAACTTTAGCAATGGATGATGATGCGAGTGCTGTTGCAGCGTAAACATAAAAAAACGCGTCGAAGATTAAATGGTTTCAAACTTAATTTTTTACTCGTGAATTGTTGCGTATCAGCTTTGGCGGCGAAGATTTATCTTTCATTGATCTTGTCGTGTCCTCAAGCTACTCATCAACTTGCAAGAAGTGCTTCAACTTGTGCGAAAGTACAAAGCGCACCATCTTCAGGTAACGCATGATCTTCAGTTTTTTCACAGATCACCTGAAGCACGAGCAGAACATTTCGCTACAGTTGCTGGCATCTGACAGCGAAATTTTACAAAGGTTCGATTCCAAACTTTTCCAAAAGTTTTCATTCAAACGTCTTGCTGATAGCCAAAAAAGGCGCCAAGAAATAAGTTTTCAAAGTCGAAACATTCAAAACAGAAAACGTTGTAACGTTTTTGAATCGCAATCAACACTCACTGAAACTAAAACCGCATAAATGTAGTTTCAGGCCATAGCATCAGTGGGGTGTAAATGCCGCAAGATCCGCCTTATCTGCAACTTCGTATCAATAGCACCAAAGCATGTCTTCATATTTATCTCAGGAATATTTAGCAAAGTTCGTCGTTCACTCTGAAACACGTTTGGCAGCAGATTTATTTCTAGACGTTCGGCTTATCCGTCAAGTAGACGTAAATCACCAGGCGCATGTTCTTAAGTTAGATTCACATTCGACAATCTTCACAAAAATGCGTTTCGTGCTGCAATCAGAGCTTTAAGTGGTGATTCAAACGGTAATGACTTGAAAAGTGCGTCAAGTGTTATTTTTACGGATTATACAGACTTTATGTCAAACAGATTTCCATCCAATAATCTGACGCAAAACATTGAAGTAATTCTTGCGCTGTGCGAGTTCCACAATGGGGCTGGCATATCCTGCAAATTTACTCTTGGACAATGATATCCATCTCTATTTTCATGTCGTTATAAAGATCCAAATTTCACATCCTCTGACACAACAATCGCAAGCCTATTTTGTAACTTTTCAAGTCGGTTGAAAATGGTTGGAATCCCAACTGCATTTGATCAGTGATCCTTCAAATAATCGTGGAGATGTTATTCAAATATTGGAAAATAAAGCCAGTAGTAGGAAACACAAACACACTGAAAACACTGAAAAGATTGATAAAGTAGATTCCTGTCATTCACAGAACATGCTCAAAGTCTATGGCTGAGAAACTTTGTGGCAAACAAATTTATTTACACTCTTCAGCGAATTCTTTTCGAAGACTCTGTTGCTTTTCAGTGAAATAACGTGTTGATACTCTCTGTGAACTCAATGCGCTGGAATGGTTTAACAGCACTAACTTTTCTTAAAGGAACTTGGCTGAGTGCATCCTTACCGCTATTCCACTGCAAGTTTTATAAAAATTCTTTCAAAAGCCGAACTGTTTATAATGTACTCAAAACTTTGATTGCAGATTGCTTTCTAAGTAAAACCTAATCGAAGGAAGCTAACCTGCTTGTAAAGTGATTTCATTAACGTTCATCATTGTGTCTTGAAACTTCGAGATCACACATTGAACAAGACCGAAAAATTAATGGCAATATCGTAGATCAGGGGTCTCCAAACTTTTTTGTCCGAGGTGCACATAAGCTATTACCCAGCAGTTCGAGGGCTGGACATCTTACGTGATGTGATTGTTTGGGATATGTTACATTCTACCAAATCAACGAGTTTTTCTTTAATATATTATTTTTTCATTATTGACAAAATAGCTTCGCGGTCCGGAAGACATGGTTTCGCGAGCAGGATTTGGCCCGCGGCCCGTAGGTTGGAGGCCCCTGTCGTAGATGAAAGAAAGCACTCCAACGTGCTTTAAACATTTGAATAGATGAAATGAGACCAAAATCTGCAATTTCATGTGTTGTTAGCAGCATACGAATATACCGTCTTCTTCAGTTTTCATGATGTTGAATAAGAAACGATAAAGTTTCTCCATAATTGCTAGATATCTAACTGATTATTTTTCAATCTACTGGCAATCGGTTCATGATGCTCATATCCATTTCTGCAAATATGTTTTAAAAACCCCATTGAAATTTCATTGGAAGTTAATTAGCTTCATAAAAGTCACCACAGCAATAATTTGTTTTTTATAACTTTGGCTTTGTTTGTGTAGACCACCAAACCATCCATCTGCTTGCAGTCGTAAGTTGCTTACATAGTGTTATTGACATGAAAATTGCGTGGTGTAGCTTGAAAACATCAGCAAACTAGTCACCTCACTCAAGCGGAAGTAAACATGTAAGTCTCATCGAACCGGCAATGACTACAGCGTAATGAAAGATCCACTCCCAAACTATTCTGTGCATCGTTTGCATGCGGATGTTTATCAAGTTAAAACGCCTGCGAAGGTTGTTTCTATAACCTACTTTTCCTCTGAACTCTCTGTACAGCTTCGCGCGCACTGACGCATCAGCTGAAGAGCCTAAAAACTGTGTTGATGTATCAGAGTAAAGCACTGCTCAACAGTTAAAGCTTCCAACCAAAAGAAGCTTTTTCGTTTTGTTTTTGTTTTTGAGGCTTCTTTACTAAGTAAGAACTGAATCTACAAGTAGTCTAAAACAGTGACACCAACCTTCCTGTAACCGAGAACCGGTCAACGCTTGACAATTTTACCGCGGTCTGGGAACACTCGATGACGGTTTTTAGTTTTAAACAGCTAAAACGAAGTTACCCGTTGGAACTATCAGAAAAATTTGCTGCATGTTTGTGTGCCCGTTAAGACGCACAAGTTCTCCTCCTCTTCTCTTCCTCTCATCCCTCTGTTGCCGGCCACTGCCTTGCTTCCTTGCGAAGAATCGACAAATCATATTCCCAGAAAGCGAGTGGTGATACAACCAGTATATATTTGTAATTTCGCGGGCCGGTACGGGTCCGCGGCCCAGGGTTGGGGACCACTGGTCTGAAACATCATGGCCTGAAAGGTTTCAAAATTTAAAACGCAAGATCAAGTGCGACCGTAAAACATTTGATAGTTGAAAACCACTGTTTGTACATCGTGAAGAAGGTAAGTCCTTTTTAAAACACATTATTATCCAAATAAGTGTGCTGTGTTTAATTGCGCTTTGAGCATCCCTGCTTACATTTGTCTGCCTTACATAAAGTTTATTCGTCCACGTACAATTTTTCCAAGCTTACACCTTCATGAACCAGGCCCGTAACTAGCTTGGAACACCAGAGGGGAAAAAGTGTTTTCTGAGAAGGGCCCAAATTTTTTAAACTATATCCAATGAGTTTTACATCATGTCCAACACATTTTTCCAGGTGGGGCCAAAATGTTTGTAGGGTTCTTCCTCCCCCCTGCGCCCCCCTATTTACGGCCCTGTCCTGAACTGAAAACTTTTAACTTCACAAGCGACGTAATGTCCTAGTTTCAGAGAGTATGTTTCTACCATAAAAAGCAATGACTTTCTCACGCAATCGTTTTTCTGATAATAAAGTTACAGCACTCAATTTTCCTTTGACTAGCGCTATTTAAAAGTTTTACTCTGTTTTCAGCAGCACTTGCTGAATGACAGCCAAGAGAATTTTCGACCTGTCTGAAATATCAATCAACATTTTTGCAGCACATCAAGTTGTATCTTGTTACAGCAAACTGCTTCCAAACCATTTTGATGACTATTTTATTCCAACCAGCTCTTTTCATTCTCACTCCACAAGACTATCAATTACAAACAACCTCCTTTTGCCTAGAGTTAACTCATCTTTAGGAAAATGTTTCCTTGCATTTGTGGTCCAAAAGTATGGTCTTCAATACCAGACTCCAATGAGTCTTCTGTCACATTGTTTTCAAATGGTAACTTAAGAAGCACCTCTTATATCAAAAAGATACATGATTATGTGTTTGCGGAACATTTCACTCTGTGATGAACAAAATTCTGTCTTTAATAGTTTTAGCATTTTAATGATGTCAATTGTTGCTTTCTATGTAGTTTTACTTTTTTGTTTGTTATTCTTTATTGTGCATTGTGCACATCACATTTTTGCGGATAAAATTCCAAACCACGTTTTTTTGTTTTTTTCACTTTAAGCAAGTAATTTTTCATTTTTATACTGTGTTCAACATGTACAGACATATATATCTAAATATTTTTTGAACAAATTTCCTCGATTAGACCAGATCCACTGTTTTATGAACATGAGCTCGATCCATTCATTTGCAATTTTTCCTCACCATGTTCTGTGTTTGTTTGGTTGTTTTTAAAACTGCGCTTATTTTATTCTCATCTGTTGTTTTCTAACTCTTGTCAGTAAGTAATAAACATGGCTGGTTTACTAGATGACCTCCACGATCTTTCACCAAACCTATGTGACACAGGGACAATCTTTGTTTACATTCATCAACTCTCTTCCCATTGTGTTTTCATTTTTTCTAACCTACATTGACAAGTACATATACTTCTTTGCATGATGGCTTTTTGTATTTTCTGCTTGTTAGCTGATTCTTATGAAACGATAAATCAATCAATCACATCAACCAATCAATAAGTCAATCAATATTGTTCCCATCATCATGAGACTTAAACGAGCTAGTGGTTTCAACAATGTGAGATCCAAATACTGAATATAATTTTCGAGAACATTGCTTTGGGCAAGCAAGCAAACAATGCAGTGTATAGAATAACTATCATTTCCGAAATATTTCAATCTCAACCTCAAGGCCGGGAAGCTAGTGTCTGCATGCTATACTGACGTTCGCAGTCTTCTCGACCAAAAGGATCGTCAAGAACCTGCAAATTTGCAAAAGAGTTTATGTAAGATTGAAGAGTTTTGCAGACCGTTGAAATCAAACTCAAGAAGAAAACTAAAATAGCATCAAATTTTAAATCTTGTTGACAATGAAAAGAGTAGGTTGCTCTAATTTTCAATGTGACTTCATTTAAGTGATGGTGTTTGGAGACTAATGTTTTGTAGAACTTTTAACTTTCAAGATGTTCCAAAGCTAAACTTTCGTAACTATTTTATTTTAAGACGCAGAGACGTTGCAGGGGAACCCAGGCGCAAAAACTCACAAACATATGGGAACCGATGCAGAAATGTAAGACTTGGTTAAATATTACAGCAGCGGTTCCCAAAAAGATTTTGAGCGCAGCCCAAATCTGAGTTTGGTGAATATCTCGATTACCTCGTAACCCAAGCATCAAACAGCACATGAAAAAAATAATGATTGCATAAATGATTTTTGGCAGTAAGTTGCCGATTCGTTTTCAGTGTCAGCAATCTTCTCTTTTCTCATGTACCTACACTACAGACAGACAAGCAGTGGTAACGTTGAAAAATTAACAACTAAGGTTAGGATCGCCTCTTCACGACCCATTTTTTTTTATCTTTCACGACTCTTTTTTGGGTTGCAACCAATTCTTTAGGAACACTGGTTTAAGGTTATGTCATTGGATTTCATTCAAGTTTCAAGTTTGCAATGTTTTTACTTGCGTAAAATGCAAGTAATTGGCCCTGCTGATAACATCGGATGAAATAGATGGACATTTCAGTGTCTGAACAAATAAGATTCAAATGTTTGTTAACGCCCGCGCAGGCCACAACAGTGGCCGGCAAACTGAGCGACCATAACGTCTGAACGGATTCAGCTAGAGAGTCACTGAACGTATCATTGGATCCGTAAGACAGTACCGCACATTTTGACATAGGTCGCGCCCACTTATGACGTCATTGTGATATCGTTTTAGAGGAAAAACGATTTTTCGCGTTGGTTAGGAACACCAGTTGCGTCCATTCAAATAAGATGCAGAAAATCTAACAACGTATGGGTACGTGCTTTGATGCAGTCAGATTGTTTGTACTCGTCACTATTCTCTGAACACTATAATCGCATTTTACTCTATGATTGAGTGATCGAACTTCGCAGTGTCCGTTTGATTGATGGCGTGTCAACCCACAACGCTTTCGCATTTTACCTAGACTAGACCAAGTTAGTAATTAGCGCCCTACTCCGCAGTAGTGCTGTAACAAGTGTTACGTGCTAGCTAACAACAGTGTTAAGAATGTGTCTGTAACCCTATGGTTCTGTCTTCAATGCAGTTGCAAAAAGTGTCTGTAACCCTATGATTCTGTCTTCAATGCAATTGCAAAAAGTGTCTGTAACCCTGTGATTCTTCCGGCTTCAATGCCTTGTACTACATTCTGTATTGTCTGTTTTTATCAACCTGCGTTCTGCAGAGTGTGTGTGTTCATACTATGGACTTCGTGTCTGCTCATAAACAAATAAAATAAAATAGCCATACAGCTTAAACCAAACACATTGGAAAAATCTTTCTGCATAAAAAATGTTTGTGAAGACCTTATCTTTGCAGTGATGATCAAAAAATTGAAGCTTCTTTTGGTGGGTGGTCCAAGGGAGCAAAAACTACGGATTTCGGGGGTATTTTGAGGTTCCAGCCACTTTACTGTCAGCCAGCATCCAGCAACCCCACCAAACTTGCAGAAAAGGTGAATTTGGGTGTTTTACAAGATCCCAACAAATTTTAAGCCAAAATATCGTCGAGAAAGTTTAATTTGTTAAAAAAATCAAAATATCCACTAGGTGGCTGAGCAGTTTTAAGGGTCTATTTTTGGCCATAACCCCTTAGGCTAGTAGGCTAATCAAGGTCTTTAAAGCTTCAAAATAGCTCATAGAACATTTTAAGCTATACACGAAGTTATCACCGCCTGAATTTTGTTCTCAAGACCCCAAAACGTGATCTAGAAGTCAATTCTCCTAACCTACACTTTCGGACCCCCTGATTTCCTTCCAAAGAAACGGCCCGATCCGACTTTTTTTGAAAGGATCCATTTTGCCAAAAATGTAGTACCGCAAAAGCACAAATACGGATTTTTCTCAAAACTTCCAAATACAAAGGTAGGTTTTTGTCATTCTCATTTGATTCCGTGCTGTCTTGTGCAACCAAGGATATTTTCACTAGCTCTTTAGCCCGATCCGTTCAGGAGTTATGGCTGATCAAAAGTTTGCCGGTCACTGTGGTGGTCGGCGCGGGAGCAAAAGTGTTAAAAATTGTTCAACTAAAAAGTTTAAATAACAAGCATTTGATCTGATAACGTGAACAAGCTCGAAATGACAGGAAACGGAAAAACAAAAAGTTGTTATCAACGTTATTTTCTATGCAACCACTGGTGAGTTGTTATTAATCTTCAATTGTTAATTCAACTACGAAAATGAATTTGTGAGAAAACTTTATTCATCAGATTTTCTATTAGATATGCAGTTGACTCTCAAGAAGACAACGTTTTACCAGAAGCAAAGAAGGTAAGGATCTTTTACATCGAAACTGATCGAAACAATCGCTGAAACTATGTAATCTGTTTCTACGGTAGCTTTTTGAATGAAACTGAAAAAAATCATTGAACTTCCAGGTGTGAATGTACGAGCGTTTAAAACATCCGAACAATCTCAAAAATATCCAGGTTAAAACATACCCTTTCATGACCAACTTTCCTTTAATCACACGGCCATTGACAGACACGAAAGAAAGCAAATATGACTTTGAAAACAGGTCTCAAGAGTCAAGTTTTTGTCTTTTAATTCTATTTCTATTCTGTTTCTCATTTTCACAAAATAACATTCGATCCTGTGACGAAATGCGATTTCAAGAATCGTGTTTTTTTAACAAAAGCAATCATTGAAAATAGCAGGAACCTTATTAGGTTCAGGTTTGAAAATATAAGATGGCTATCAACGTGTTTCTGATACACCAATGTCTCCCTCTCACCGTTATTTGGAAGCATCCAGAACTCCAACCTCTGACGTTGGCGACAGCCATCGTTTTGTGAGAAAACACAACGCTTGTGATGCAGAGGACCATGCTCAAAATCGTTGGAAATACTTGAAGAGTGATTGAATACGCTTGGTTGTCTGAGAAGCCCTACACACCATTAACAATACCACTGTTTATACATTTTTGCAACGTTTATGAATTAATACATTTAATTCCCTTTATTCGCATATTGGTTAAAACTGTTGAGAAAGCCTTTGTGGAAATTAAGCACTAAAGCACTGTATGAACAGTTCAGAATGAAAGATTCAAGTTCATTGAAAAGGTGCTTGGAAACATAACATTTTCATTTGAACGTTACCGAATGCAATTGTTCAGGGTGGACGGGCTAACATACATGCTGTAACAATCAAAGCAGTGTTTCTCAAGGTGTTTTAGGGTCCTATTTTCGGTCCCTAGAATTGAATATCGGATGTCTAGACTCAGAGAAAATCATCAATGGAAATATCTATGAAATTTAGTCGGAAATGTTTCCGGTCCCTACAGGTCCATACCGGGTACCTAAAATTTTTCTTTAAAAAAATGATAAAAGTACTTCTTGTATCGATGTGTTTCCTCAGGATCGTCAACAATCATTGTTTCCTCACTTTTTAAGGAGACAATACTTCTTCCTGAATTTCATGAGTCACGAAAGGACATGCGCGTTTGATGTGTGTTTTTTTTAAACTACTTAAAGAGAAATGTCGAGCATGCACAGCGCAGGAACTCCCATCGCCATGATGTAGCGTTATCCCGCATCTTTTCTTCGCGGCACTACGCCCACAATGAAACTATTTTCCCGTAAAAGCCATAAAATTAAAAAATAACTACACCTACAGTATCATATATTCAACAAACTTACAGCACATGTTATCAGTTTAACAGATAATTTTATGAAAGTAAATATGTCTGGTTGTATTAGAAACAATGTTCCTTCTAAATATAGTAACACTTGGTGAAAAACAAGATGACAACACCAACACAGCAACTGAGCAGTTTCGAAGACAACGTGTGTACTCTATTTCAATTGCTAAATGTTGATATATTGTGGGTTATTTGAGAAGTGCGGGAGAAAATCTTGAAACTAAAGGCAATTACGATACTTTTCAGCAGTATTTAACTTTAAATTAAAAAAACGGCCTAAGCTGCAAGCGGTCCCGTCGCGACGGGGTGGAGGGCTTTGGTGGGCTTAGCTCCCCCAAACAAAGCTCTCCAAGCCCCCCAAATGAAACGTGAAACACTATAAATAAGTGGAGTTTTGGTTAATGACATGTCCCCCCGCACAAACGAAAAGCTCCCCCGCAGAACTGCAAAGCCCCCCTGTTGAAAACTTTCTGGCGACGGTTCTGGCTGCAAGCAATACGATAACAGAAACCTCATTCAAAACACTGCGGTAATCAACAGAAAATCTATAATCGCACTTGAAACTTTGCAAGGCAGAGTCCAAACGAACTTTCATTTTGATTATTACTTCTTGCAGGCACAGAGGTGTATATGAGACGACCTGTTGAAAAGTTACCCGTTTGTACAAACATTGAATTTGTTGATTGGTTTTCCAGCGTCGCCTTTGTGAACCCTTAGTGTTGTAGAAACAGAAATACTTTGTTAAAAAGTCAGCTTCTCTAGAAATCAAATGCATAGTCCTAATTATAGCCACGCAGGCTACAGTTCGATAACCTTGTCAAGGTAAATGAAAAGTGATGGCAGGCTTAAACCTATAAGGTTGACGATAAAGTCCAAACCTCAAGTGTTTTGATGAGCTGCAGCAGAAACGGCGTTTTTACCTAATTTTTACCCTTTTCTTATTAGAGACTGCTATTTGAACATCCGTAATTGAATTTATTAATCCCAAACATGGCCTGATGGTAAATTTTCTCGTACTAACGTTGCAACCATGTGCTGCTGATTTCAGATTTTCTCTTCAACAAATCCTAGAGTTGCTTGGACGTCTTTACCTCATTTGGTGTTTTATTGTAGCTACGATTTAATTCAAAGGACTTATCCATATGAACCCTCCAATCTAACATATCTGTTGTCGAAATTTTTATAAATGCTTGATAATTTAATCAACAATTTCCAAAAACAAAGTCGAAGTCTGTTTTTAACCTGAATGCGAAAAATTATACATGCGTTGTTTAAGCAATAATTTATCATGCTTTATAGGTGGTTCCAGGAGTTTTCCTGTATTTATTTCGATTTGAGCACATTGTCTCTGATCCTTTATTTCATAAAGGAATTAATTTGTGATTTAGGGACAAAAAAACTGAAGTGCCAAATGTCCACAAACAAATCTCAAGAGTAAGCAACAAAATCAAAATCGAAAGCGGTACAAAATCAATATCGTGTCAATTCGAGAATTTGGGCGGAGTTTAGGCTCCTCACGTAAATTTAGGTTTGTGGGAGAAATATAGTGGACATAACTGTGTTTTTTCTGGCACAGTTGACGGGTTCGCATGAAAAATGTTTGCAATTTTTCACACCAATCATTCTTTCGAGACAAGCACGCCGCCCTGACCTCATCCGCCACTGGAATGATGCGTTTCGTTTCGGTCGCCAAAAGATGTTGGCGTACTAAGCGACAAACGGTGTGGATTGATTTTTAATCGTCGATCCCGTAACACTCACCGAAAAAAAACTAGGCCTCCGTTGCGTTGCTATTCTTTGTGATTGCATGATTAACAAAGCCAAAGACGTCACGGTTCCGATGAAGCAGAAAATTGCATGGAAGGTCACCTGCGGCAAAACAGCACCGTTGCAAATTTGCCTACTTCAAGACGTGAAGTTTACTTGGCACAGCGTACCAGTGTAGTTGGAAAAATATTAGTTGGAAAAACAATAAAAATGACTCTGCCATCGCCGATAACAGTGGTACAGTTAAACGTATAAGTTGATGGAAAAGGTTTGTAAGTTCTTTCATAAACAGACTCAGGCAGTCGCTGTGACGAAGACACCAGGAAGACTCCGTTATGATGAGAATGTGTTTTTGCGAAATTGTCACGTTGTTGATGACTTTGATTGCTTTCATACATTTGAATCAGACCTGTTTTGAACCATTTCGAGGAATTGAATCAAAAATGTACAAAATATTCAATCTTGTCTGGTACCTGAAGGACTATAACTAGGGCAACCAAAGTAAATCAAGTCAAAATTTTTCTGCCTTTTTCAAAGTTTATGAAACGTCCGCAAACCAAATTTCACGCTGATACCATGAGCGACTTAAAAGTTGTTATAGGTCAAAAAAATCAAAATTTTCTTGCAGCCGAGTTTTTCTCTTTCTTGTTATTTACAATAAACACATGTTGCTGTGCTTTTGCAAGTTTATTTGCAGTTCTGAAATCTAATGGGTTTTTGCTATTTCTGACAAAATAGTGTTGCTTTGCCCACTACTGGACGATTGAATATTAAGTAGGCTGGGCGTGGTAAGGCAAGAAACGTGATCTTACAGTACTTGTTTTGGTAAATACTCAATCCCTTATGCATACAGACAGGCCCATAACCACGGGGGCGCGGGGGGGGCGAAGCCTCGCCTAAAATTTTTTTTGTTCCCCCTGGAAAAATGTGTTGGACATAGTTTAAAAATATTGGACATAGTTTCAAAAATTTGGGCCCCTCTCAGCAAACTCTTCGCCCCACCTGGTGTCCTAAGGTGGTTACGGGCCTGCATACAGAAACTCTGAAGGCAATACTGTGAAACAGTACTTGATGTTGAAGTGTAACTATGCAGAACCATCTCAGTGGTTCAGGATATTTATTGACACTGGATATTTCTTGAGCTTTCGGATTGATTTTCGCCCATGGTTTGTTACCTCTAGTCTCGTTGGGTCTTTCACACTTTCAGTTTTGTTTCATTTCAACTGAATATAGTTTTTTTTACTTTCCGGTTTGACTTCTAATATTTTTTGTATTCCGCACTTCAGTTGCAAATGCAGGAAATTGATAGATCAAAATAAAGTCAATGTTTCAGGTTTTTAGGTTAAAAAATTGGTTGCCCTAACTATAACTTGACCTGGAATTAGTAAGTTTGATTGACCAAGCATCTCTGGTTTTCTCAGATATTATTTTTCAACTCCAAGCAGTAGGGACTACTATACGTGCAGGGGCATACCGAGGTTAGATGGCGCTCGGGTCAAGAAACAAATTTGTCGCCCCAATGTTCGAACCTAAGGTCTTTTGGGAGTGAATGTGCTGTATGAAAGAATGTACTTGCGATATTGTTAGGACTTTTCTGCGCACCCAATAATCCGGCGCCCAGGGCATTGTACCTCCCTCGTTATGCCGATGTATGCGTGGGATAACGCAAATATTTCAGGCTTCGTGTTGTGATCGTCGTTCGTTCAGACAACTATTACTTAATTTTCTTGTTTTCATTTTGCAGATCAAACTTTGCAATTACATGTGTTAAATAATTAAATTAATTGTTAGTAGATTTTAAAGAACAACTTAAGTGAAGTTCACACGTTGGCTTCATTTTTCCTTGTTTGACACCACGTTCCAGTGCCACATCGAACACTGCGTCTAAGTTACTATTAACGATGTCGATCTCAACAAATGTTTCTTCGTTAATAATCACATTACCAGACATCTCGTAGAAAAGCTTCTTCCACATCCAATGCCCAACGCACCGCAAGTCAAGATCTGCAAAAGTGATAAAGATTTTACTCTGCTGATTGGGACCAATCTTCAGAATTCAGTTTCTTCCAAAACTTTCATAAACAATAAGTGGCCAACTGTGCATTGTTGTTTGGAAGCAATAATTCATAAGAGCAACATAATTTGAAATTTTTAAGGCTCAAGTTGAAATTCGTTTCACTATCACTGAATCCTCATTTGTTAGATTTTCAAGAAATTTAAAGAAAAAAGCAGACTTACTATTCCTCTCCACCAGATGAAAGCACCGTTGGGCAAAGTTACTCCTGTGAAGCCAATCATAAGCAAAATTTGCCCCAACTGAAAAAAAAATGTTTCTTATTTTAGGCTTTTACCAAATTTACACATGAACATCAACCATCTTCGTCATGTGGGATCCAATGAGTTCAAGAGACCTCGGCCACGTTCTCCAAGTTTATAGCAAACAAAAATGTTATCAAGGCTCCAAAGCAAAGTGTGTGGCATTTCAATTACTTGGCTGAGCAAGCAACAGACTAGTATTTGGGCGGAACCGCAGCAACTCACGGTTAACTACATTTGGATCTACAGTCTTCAGAGTCGAGCCTGAACATTTTTAACGTTTTTTATTTTTATTTGTGTTATTATTTGAAACAATGTTTTTCGACAAAAGAGCAGTACTCAAATAAAAATGTTTGGTTAAAGTTTAAGGTGAATGTCAGTCAACACAACGTTGTTTTGAGAAGCCTACTCAAGAAAGGATAATCTCTTGGAGAAAGTTCTGAAGCAAGGAGATGGTTGCAATCAGTGATTCTTCCAATCACCACTAAACTGCACTTCTCATTCCCCCGTGTGTCAACGAAAGGCGCAATCACTGCATTGGAGCCAGGTCGACCTGTGTAGCCCTTTTCATCGCGATCCCTACAGCTACAAGGCTGCCAGAATGGAGAAATATTTCTATCGGTTACCACTACCAAGACTGCTTGCCTCACATGACTGATGAGCTCAGTCTCTCCTGCCAAACTTCACCACTCTGGGCCAGAGTGGACCTGGGAATAATGATGGTTGAAGGGTATCCCAGTTAAAAAATTGCAAAACCTTTCAAATTACAGCCCCTGTGTTATGCAGAGCAGTGGCGTAACGAGGGAGGCAAGGGGGGACATCTGCCTCCGGGCGCAGCACTTGGGGGGCGCCAAATTGCGGTCGGAATGTTGCGTGGTAATTACGAAATGCCAAATGTAGAGCGGATGCTAATAATTACAATTTACAAAATGTCGAAAGTCATTGCGAAATCTAATCAAGATCACAAACGTTCGCACAGCGAGCAATTGTGAACCTTAGTGACGTTTCAAGGCGGTATCTCTGTCTCCAGCGATAAGCGCCCGCTTGTGGTTTGACTCACGGCTGCGTCGCAATGCTTTCAGAAAGCCAGAGTTGCGAACTTTCCGACTTCTCTATCATTTTATAGTTGCATCACAATGGGACGGGAATCCAGCGTTCACAGTGCATGCAGAATGCTATATTGCGCATGCTTTTAGAGCAGCTATAAAACTTACACAATGTTGTTACCATTGGATGTGCAGATGGGGGATGAACGAGGCGACGGCCTCGGACAGCCAAGGCAGTGCGTCATCCAAAGAGTGAAATTACAAAAAGTGCATTTATCAAAATCTTGTAACTAGACCAGGGGTGCAAAATTTTCTGTGAATGTTAGTAGCGCGCAGAAATACACGTATAAGCTTTGCTGAACCGCATCCATATGCATAAAGCATAAAATGTAAAAAAAACGTTCGCGCACTCCACGTTTTTCGTCGCGCGGCGCGAGTGCGCGACCGCATTTTTTCACCCCTGATCTCGACGCTTCTTATTGGCTACTGAAACGTGCTGCATGAATCTGATGGGAGCTTGCCTGAGGGAGTATGCAAATGTATGTTAAGTGACCTGAGAGAGATGAAGCACTGCCATCATTACCTTCAGCTGTTTTTACTGAACAAGACATCCTTAGCAATTTGTTTATAGTTCAGAAAAATGTAAAGGGCGGCAATACATCAAATTGCATGGTTGTACTATACTTTTTTCAGATACTATTTCTTAGAGAAACAATAGACAACTCTTTCTCCTAACATGCCGTAAGTGCTATCTTCCTCTGGTGGTCCTATCTGATACGTGCTTGCATGAGCAAATAGAACATCTAATTCCTCAATGTACAGCTTACCCATGAGTGGCAGAAATTTCCCTGCAAACAGATCTCTCAAGCTCGCAGAATAAAACAAATTATTAAAAACCTGACATATTAAAAACAAAAAATACTCTTTGATTTCATTTGAATTCAATTTTTCAAAAATTGTTTATTTGTCAAAACAAGGTTTTACTTGTTTCAAATGCTTGTATTTTTCACATTCCTCAATACTAGAATTTGGTGGGGGACATGCAATCAAGCAGTTGCCTCGGGAATCACCAGATCCATCTGTATGCACCTGATTGTTATGACTACAGATCTGATGCTTAGGAAAATGTTTGAGCTTTTGTGGTTTTACTAAATTCATGTTTAAATGCATTTGGTGTGGTTTTGAAGGAAGTTATGATGATTTTTGTTTGTGGGAAATTTAAGTAAAAGCTGAATACTTCTGCAAAATTCTAATTGCAGTTTTGTGACAACGTTGAGTATATTAGTTATTGTAAACTTTTCAGTTACTGGTATATGTGCTTCATATCACTTTGGCCTAGAAAACTGAGCATTTCCCTGGACATGATTGTCGAAATTCAGGTCACACAATTGCTACTCTGGAACTTCGCACGGAGCATCACTGGCCTTAGATATTTTTTAGATTAGTGGATGTGACACATTTCATTTGTAGCAGTTTTTTGAAGGAAGCACAAATTTACAGTAAAGGCAAAAAAACTTTTTCTTTGAAGTTATACAATTACGGGTAAAGCATTAAATCGCAGAGTTTCTTTTACTTTCTGTCAACTTTCACGGTGTTATATCCAAGAAAATGCTTTGGGATTAGCGATTTTACATTTGTCTAGCAGTTTTGTATAAAACCATTTGCCTTCAGTTTTTCATATGCATTCTTCTGTCTGTTCTTCTCTTTTATGTATTCGTGAATCGTGAGTCTCCCTCAGCCAGTCATTTATAATGTTTAGTACTCAAAACTCTGAGAGTGCATGTTCCAGAAACCCCTAGTTCCTGCAGCTCGCATCAGCGGTGATTGTAACCAGACCTGACCATGGAGTGGAAAAAGCCGGTGCGCTGGATTCGGCATCTTCAAAAGGCTCTGACAAACCCGTGGTTTAGAAAACAAGGTGTAACTTTGGCCAATGTTATCCTGTGTCATCAGAAGATTTTTGTGGCCAAAAATTTGTCATTAAAATTCATGCATGTTTATACATATGATCGGGAAGCTTTTTGCATTTTATTTCACTAGTTGCTACCATTCGAGAATGTATTACCGCAATTTGGAGTGTCGTAATAAGACAGTTTGAATCTTCATTCGTGAGCAAAATATCAGAGGGAATAGCTTCACGCGAAACGATTAGATTTTTAATTCTACGGTAGTTAATGATTTCCAGGATTCAAAGGTCCTGGCGTCATTTCTGTGACGTCACAATCGCAGGAAGTTTTCAGACGGGTCTAGAAACAATTTATGCAGGCGATTCCAGGGCCAGTCAGCTTTCAACGCCCTTTTATTCCAAACTCATTCTTCGCATCTATGCTGCCATGAACGGGCTGGGTGAGGGCGCCAAAACTGAGTTTGCCTCCGGGCGCAGGAAACCCTAGGTACGCCACTGATGCACAGGACTGCTGAGAAAAACTAAAAACTGTTTCCATTCCTTGCGGTTTCGATCCAACTTGACTTCAGCGTTGACCAATCACATTTCACTGCATTGCACGCCTTTTGCGCTTTAACATCCCTGGTAAGGTCATCTTTCATTGTTTGTTGTACGTGCGTCTTTCACCTGCTTGCTTTGTTGTCACGTGACTGTTTTATTACTTATTGCACTGCGTGCAGTTCTCTCAATTCTCGCCTCATGACTGTAACTGAGTATTTTTGTCAACCACCTGTGAATTTCGAAATGAAGAAAGGAAATCCTTGCAGAAATTTCGCAATGTTGTCAACGATAATGAAAAACTGTGTGCTTTCTTTTTGTACCGTTTCTTCTCTTCATGGTTCGACTCATCGACGGAGTAGTTCTCTTTTACTCATCTCTTATTGATCAACGAATCCTGGGGAAAATTAACAAGATAATTAATTTCTCTCACTCTGAACTAAATTCTTGGATTTTTTTTTTTTGGCATTTGTGAATATTGGATTCTTGCTAGTAATCATTTCTCCTCACATTTCTTACTTTCACTTCAAATTTATGTTCCATTACATGTTCGCCTTTCGGTAAAATCATGTTAAATGAAACTCGCGACAAAAAGAAAACCACAGGCGGGTTTTTCAAATAGATCAGCACGGGAATCTTAAATCCAAGTGTGGTCCAACTACAAGGCCGCTGGTTGCATGAATTTTTATGGCCCGCGAGCTTTCTCAGTATTTATTTAATGTTGTGTGTATGTTATAGTAGGGTATTTTAATTAGAACAACCATAAAATATTTTAATAAAAGATGCAATATTAACGACGTTAGACTAGACTGTAGAGAGCTTCTGGAAACTAGCCAGCAACGACCGATTTCCCAAACTAAAAGATTTTGTATTAAAAGTGTACTCGATATTTGGAAGCCCAGTGCGTGTGTGACAATAATAAATTGTTATATTGCATTGTAATAAATTGCAATGTAATAGATTGCTATTTGGTGCTGTGTAATGATTGCAATGACGCACTCACTTATTTTCCTTTTTTAGCTTTAAATCTTGTGAATCTGTTGTTTCATAAATCATTTTGTTGGAAGTTTCACGCAAGTTGTAACGTTTTTGTAAAATGGCCGGTAAGTCAAAAGTAGTTGGGCCACGCTCACTTAAACCATCAGTATTTGGAGATGCGCCCTTGGGAGGAATAAGACACAGGCACAATTTGCGACCATAATGTCCTCAGCTGCGGCACATGCAAACCAAAATTCTTTCCTAAAACCGTTTGTTGCATGTTGCTTTCAGAAAGTAACCACAGCAGTAGTGTGAAATGTAGAAGCACGTGAGTGATGAAAGCATTGCTTAAATCATAACACAACTCATGCTCAACGTTTGTTGCTTGCAGTAGTTACTATTGCAAGTAACAAACATAAAATTACGCCACATGATCAAATTGGTACTGTAGCCTTCTTACCAGGCGCACAGTGTGAGGGGACTATCCACAACGCAAAGTCAAATGATATGAGACGTTGTAAACCAGGGCTTCCAAACATTTTTTGACCATGTACCCCTTCAGCATTTCGACAGATGAGCATGTACTCCTAAAACTTCTTATGACAAAAAAGCTGAGGAAAATAACAAAATCCATTGAATTTTTAATAGAACTTTCAGATTTTTACAACTACGAAGGTGATATTCACTGATATATGTATAAGTATTTGGAAAATAAATAATATATCAATATATTTTTCCTTCTATTGCTAACCTTAAATGTACCCCCAGGGGTGCATGTACACCAGGTTGGGAACCCTTGTTGTAAAGTCGTGGCACTTCAATCAAGACCACTGTAGTTATAAAGCGCAAGAAAAACACTACCTGCAATCAAAGCCTACAATCTAACAATTGCTGCATGATGCAGTAACTAAGCTGGTTAACGTAATACATTGTTGTATCCATTTGTAAAACGAAACCTTTACCAGCCTCCTGGTCAAATGACGTGCTATGGAAAGGCCTATGGTTGTAATTATAGCTTCACAGGATCAAAACAATTCCGCCACAACAAAGAAATCAAAATACTGTCAACAGAAAAGCTTATGAAAACCTTTCGTTATTGTTTTTGAGAAAAACCAAAGCTTTTCTTACTCCAATTCCAAACAAAACGGCCTTGTAGTGTTGAAGCGCAAAATTGAAGACCGCCCGACTCTCCACCGTCGCTGGTTCCGACACTTCGTTCTGCTCTGGCATTTTTCCCCAGTTTTCAAAAGATGTGAATTATAGCTGATTGCTCTTTCTTGATTGTTGCTGCAATATTCTCTAAAGTGCAGTGCTCACGGTGTAACGAACTAAATCAAGAAATTCCTAAACGAAGAACACCATCGCATTAACTTTAGACTGAATGCTTGCCAATACAACAAAATTGCTATTTAATTTAATTTCATTTGTATTCACGCACGAAGTCCATAGTACAAGCACACACCGTGTGCACAACGCAGGTTGTTAAAAACAGACACAACAGAACGTTTTACAATGGCGTTGGAGGCAGAACCACAGGGATACAGTACAGACACTTTCTTAACACTATTGTTCGTTACTCCGTAACACTTGGTACAACACTACATCCTGAGTAGGACATGTAGCAGACACATTCTGGTCTGTACATATTAAATGTTGCTTTCATCAAAAGAAAACAAAGTCCAAACGTCTGATGACAAGCATAAGACCTGCTGAACGGCAACGCAAAGGCCGTGATCAGTCAAGCACGAAAAACGTGACAAGCAAAACACCACGTTTACACAAAGTTGCCAAGCAACATAAAGCTTCGGACAGATCAGTCGGGAATCCAAAG
>Ga0210059_1004381_pt1 | contig 22760 bp, 11 predicted proteins | sample Ectturendosymbi2_FD_188042 | JGI IMG/M metagenome (GOLD analysis project Ga0210059, IMG submission 188042) | Ecteinascidia turbinata endosymbiont from Florida, USA - Sample 2 (SPAdes) (version 2) | ecosystem: Host-associated > Tunicates > Ascidians > Unclassified | place: Key West, Florida...
ACTATGACAGCATTCAGTAACATAAGTTCCAAAATACAAAATATGATTATACAGTGATGTAGTCGAAGCCGTAACCGTCGAGATTGAGACCTGATTAAAACTTTGAGACCGAGACTTCATCAAAAATTCCGAGACCGAGACTCGAGACTTCAAAATTTGTGCATTTTTTCAAAAAAATGTCGCCATCACTTCTAAGTCGATTTTTTTCAAATTTCTGGCATTTTTCCGACAGGTTTGGTTGTTTCTTACCTGCAAATACAGCAAACAAATGTTGTTGAATTATAGAAATTTTACTATACCATATCTTTGCAATACTCAAAGTCTCTAGACCTGTAGCCTTTGAGACCGAGATGAGATCTGAAACCTTCGAGATCGAGACTCGCAAAAATGGGTCTCGAGACTCGTCCGAGACCGAAACCAAGTCTTGAGACTCCATCACTGAAGATTATTCAGTTTGATTTTACAGCAATCATACCCTGTATCCAACTACTCTCCGATGAAAAATAACAAAAATTTCCCATTTATCGAGTTGAAAGTTGAACAAAATTGATATTTGAAATTTTTTTATTACTGGTGTATTTCAATGTGTTTGATTATACTTTTCTTCCATCTTTATCTTTCTGTCATAAAATTAACAGTGGCATTATCTATTCGATTATTATGTCATTAATGATGCCTGATTAGTTAGATGTTTAAGTGCATTCCAAGTTTTCTGAGTGATTTTTTTTTACATTTCCCCAGTTAAACTTGCTGCTTGTTTGAAGCCACCAAATAGAGCTAATTATCGTACAATAAAGGCTAATTGAAAGGACACAACAACGCCACTAGGATTATACTTCAACCCACAACGTGCGATCTGAGTCATCGCAAATATGATGTTTGAACCTTTTCAGCCGCCCTGCTGAAATTGTGTAATAGGGGAGGAATGAAAAGTTCCAAAATGAGCCAAGGGAGGAATGCATCACAAATGGTTGGGAACCACTACCCTAGGGGTTTGATCAAACCCAGGTTAAGAACCACTGGTATGAGCCAAGTAAAAATATGTTTCTTGTTCACATTTCTGGAAAAAAAGCTGCAACTTCAATGATGTCATTAACAGAATTCGTGAGAACATGCGTTCATGTTTTTTATTGTGTATTTATGTCCTGACATTGAGAAAATGGCCTCCTGCATACTATGAGTGCTTAATCAGGCTCCTTGCAGCTGCTGAGCACCTATATTGCAATCATAACTGAACTGCTGCAGTTAACTCTTTGGCGTCTGCTAGGATTCGGGGATTTTCGGAAAAAAATGCCTAAACGCACGTGGCTTTGTGTGGGAATTTCTCCGGTCCGGTATGCTCTACAGACCCGGTGAAAGTCTTAAAAGACGCGGCAAGTCTTCTAGTCTGCACTCGAAAAAAAATTTTTTGCTTGGGGAGTGCGGGTTTTTTGTGAGTGACATCATAAGTGGAGGACTTTTAGGCCACTTTGCCTGGCCCTGGGCGCCAACCGTTAGGTGGTAGTATTTCGCTAAAGTTTTTACTGGAAACTAGGCTACAATCCAAGTCTTTTGATACTTTGGATGACCTGCTAGGGTTTCAGGTTCAAAAGTTGTGATGTAAGTTAGTAAAAATATTTGACTAATTACCTAATTAATTAATTTGTTTATTTTTCAAGTTCCACAACGTCGACCATGGGTATTTTTGGCTCTAGGACATAACTCGCCAGATGATTGAGCTAGAGAGCTGTTCAAACCCTCTAACGACTTGGAAAGTCGTTTTTAGCGTTGAACAATAACCAAAAGGTCAACTTGGAATAGTGACCTGTATTGTTAAAGATAGCAATGGTCGCTAACAGCTGCTTTAAAACCAATCCCGCTCATGCAGCATTTGAACAGTTCTCACAAGGAGCAAGCTAGCAAGTCGATTGAGTACGTTAAATCTAAAGAGTTGTCTCAAACATGTCAGGCTGGGTGCTGGAGGTGCATTTAAACCAAGCAAGTTTTTTCACCGTTGAGGGCTGAGGCATCCAATGTGGTTGCACTTAGCATTGCTAAAGCAAAAAAGTCTCATACCATTGCAGAAATGCTGGTGAAACCATGCCTCCTGGATTGTGCCAAAACAGTTTTGGATGACAGAGCTTACAAGTCAAAACAAGATTCCTTTTCTAATGACGTAGTCAAAAGCAGAATCATCAAAATGTCTAATGATATTAAAATCCAGCTCACTTCAGCAACAACATTTGCAGCTTTACCATTTGCAATTCGTTTGGATGAGCCAATGATGTTGTCAACTTGTCACAACTATTTGTCTATATTTGCTATGTATGTGGCACAAGTATGAAGGAAGAATTTTTATTTTCACGTTTTGTTTATTTTTTCAAATACTTTATTTATTCAGTTTTTTATTTGTGAAGGATGCGTTTCACAATCTGAGCGTAACTGTTGGTGATGGAGACATTGCTGAGCACCTGTGCTGTGTTGAGGAAGAATTTAAAAAAACATTTTTTGACCTTTTTGGTGACGATTCTTGGATAAACCTTAGTAGAAGTCCTTTTGTACGTCAAGTAGCTGATGTTCCAACAGTAGCGTAAGAAAAATCTCTTTCACTTCTGAATGACCATGTGGCAAAATATAGCTCTTTGACAATACAGAACTGGGGTCTTTTTGTTGCAAAAGAAGCACAGGCTATTATGTATCCTCTCTTGTGAAAACAAGCTTGAGGCTACTAATAGGCCTACTGTTTTCAACAACGTATTTATGCGAGGCAGGTTTTTCTTTGGCTGTTGTTATTTCAGCCAAAGATCGACACAAACTGGAATTGGAGGATGACTTATGCTGCACACTTCTTACCATTAGTTCTAGCATCGAGATGTTAACAAAAATAAAGGAATCGCAAAATCACATTAAAATGAGCATTTTACTTTTCTCTTTGATGTGATATAAGTAAATGAGTGAAATCCTTAATTCTTATGACTTTATGCGAAGCCTATACACCACAGCACTAATAGCCACTATTGGCTAAATAGTGTTCCGTAAAACATTGTGACTATGAATATCGGGGGAGAAATTAAAACTTAATGATTGGACTAAGTTGGAAACTAGACTGAAAAGATTAAGAACCACTGCTCTAAAGAAACAAAGCCTCTGATGCTTTATTTTTAAAAATCCAGGTACTTTTGGCAATGATAAGTAATCCCCTACTGAGTCCCTAGGCTTTATGTTGCAGTGGTGTTTTTATGAAATATATTTTTCTCAAGAGTGTGTTGGACTGTAGGACAGTCACTGCAGAGCCATGGGGTTAAAGCACTTTTGCTGATTTGCTGCAACCTGGTGTGTTGTGTTGGGTTGCAGAATTTCATTTGTTGTATTTCACTAAGCATTCTGCATCCCACAATTCCTCCTGGATTTTAAAACAATGATAGTTCATGTTCTGATTACTTGGATTTGAGTTCGTTTTTTGATTACAATAGTTGCTAGAATTTCAAATATTTCAACTACTAAATATCATTGTGTGAGTGTTGACTATCTTTGCTCATGCCAATCTGCCATAAACCTCACTTACAGCCCACAACATAAAAAAAATTGTTCTGTAATTTGATTTGTGCCACAACTGCTATTGAAATGTCCATTATTGACTAAAGATTTTTTAGAAGTACTTTAGATTTCATACTACCTCATCATTCTAAACCAGCGGTGCATTTTTTGTGAAGAGATGAAATTTGTGCATTTTCAGTTTCATTTATATATGAAGGTTTCTGTCTTTTTGTCAGATTTATTCATTGTACAAAAGAAAAGGAAGAACAGTATATGGCCACCAAGAAGATGCCACTAAAGCTGAAACTGCAGTCAGACTTTGGTATTTCTGATTTTGGGATTTTGGCCACTGATAAGCAACTTGGGGAGAAAGACTTGCGTATGTTAGAAGTTCAAGGGCCTGTATGTCGAGACTTTCTGAAAAGAGAATGCTACCGAGGTAAAAAATGTAAGTTTGTTCACTTGGATGTTCAACAGGCTGCTTTGCTAGCAGCTGATGGGGATATAATGGCTGGAATCAAAAGACCAAGAATGCTTGTTAGTGAAATTGAAAAATTTGATGAAGACTGCAAAGATTATCCTACTTTTACATCTTCACAGGATGTGTGCAGTTTTGATAAGTAAGTTCTGAGTTTGCAGATTTGCCAAGATATATTTTAGGGTGAGCAAAACTAGTTGATACATGACTGGAGTATATGCAAAGGACATTTAGTTGTTTTTTTGCTGAATCATTGAGATAAAATGCAATTAAATCTCATCACATCTGCAATATTGATTAGTTAAATTTTACCGAAGTGTAAGTGTTTCTTTTTTGTTCATTAGCACAGAAGTGAGTTGTTTGGACATTTTGGAATTGTTGTCTCCCCCCCCCGTCACACCTTCCAGTAAATTAGAAACAAATGATACTTAACGGTTTGGTGCACCGCATAAGGCGGTTGAAATCAAGTCAAAATTTTTTGAAATGCCGGAACAGCATTTGCTGTTTGCTTTTTTAGTTTGAAACAAGAGCCTAAACTAGGGAGCTAGAGTGTGATATCTTGGAGTTGGCTTACAGACGCAGTGTCAAACGGGTAAATATCTCCACTGCAGAGCTTGGCGTTTCAGAGTACTGCTTGCAGAGTGTCGCGTGCCCAAGTCTTATCACCAAAGTAGCGGCATGCCCAGTGATATACGAAGTCAATCGAATTTCTGAACGCAACACCAACCACAATATTTCGACGTATCGTAATTAGATAGATCCACCTTTCTTCGATGTCAGTTCAGGAGAACAGAAAAAGAAACCTGAAACTAAAAGCGCGTAATGTTGTAGCATCATGGTTCGCAGACTATCTCAAGTGCATTTGCTAATTATCATATCAAAGAAGTTTTGAATTTGACACTGCTCTGCTTCAAGTTCTGTTTTGGACTGTTAACGGAATATCCCTGAGTTTTATGTATGAGATTCATGGTGGTTTTGAACTTAGCAAAATATGCTTTGCCTGATTTTAATTGCTTACTTTGTATAGGTGAGACCCTACTGTTCCACCACTGAAAAGATTAATTCCTTTCGGGGTTTGTAAATGTAAATTTCCTTTATTTGCCGTAATGCTTTTCCTTAAATTTTCTCCCATACGTTTTCTCTTCCTAATATGTTTTGAGTATAATATTTGTGTAATTTTTCATATTTAACATTGATGCTTCTGCCAGTGGCAAGTATTTGCTTGACACTGACGGCTTCATTGTGTAAAATTTTGCTTTACACGAGTTTCTCTTCTTAGCAGACATTTGGAAGAAGAAAATGAAGCGCTTAAAAAGCGGGTTCAAGAATTAGAAAAACAAGTATCGGACCTGGCTGCTACAAATGAAGTACTGTTGGAACAAAATGCTCAGTTCAGGTTGCAGAAACGGTACGTTCTGGCAGGCCTCACATTTTATATTTTTGAATGTGAAACACTGTTTGGTCATTTACATAATATTGGCGAAATTAGAAAGTTTACATTATGTTCGGTTGCCTGTGTTTGCCTTGCGGCGAAGGTAACCGAGCGCAGCATAACGAGTAAGCGCTCGATAAAAAAACAGAAAATTCTTATAACTACAGTACACGTTTTTTTGTCTTTCTGTGAAATTTTGCTGACGTTTTTATCGCGATAAAAGTTTGAACAATCCGCTTTGTTACATGTTTTTGCAAAGTGTGGTTGTGGACCACAATACTGATTTCACCCGAATCGTGAACACTTAACAGTTAGCTTTTGTGTTTGAGAATGCTAACCAGTACTGCATCTTAGGGATTGTTAAAAGATTTACGAATCTCTTAGTGATTTATTGTCCTGTCCGCCTTTCAGTCAAAAGGTTGGTGATCGATCCAGCATCATGGAGTGGTTTGAAGAGTCGTAGCTCTCTTCGATTTATTGGAACTGAGGAAACAATTGCAGAAGTAAACTTCTGTCGGCTCCTGCTCCTTAATTCGAGCGGTCGTGAGATATTTCACGAGCGGCAATCGGTAATGTCGCAAAAGATGTAGAACCCCAATTCAATGATTTGTGAAGGAAGTCCTCATAGAAATAGCAATGTTATTGAATTAAGGTAGAAGGAAGCTCCGCCTAATGGACTATGTTACCTTTAAGCTGCGAGAACCCGCAGTAGTAACCGATAGCCAGTCAGGTATTTGGTTTCATTCCCATATCGCTACATGTAAACCCTATTTCGTCAACAAAACAAGGTTCCATAGCCGGAAAAAATAATGTACCGGGCTGCCTTAGCTATTATGGCATCGTACAACTTCTATTATTTTAGCTCTTGGGTAAAGCGGTACATGCCTTTTTTATTATACAGTATACACCATTCAGATTGGATCCATTTGGACATTTTTATTGTTTCGGGCTTCGTGAAAAAATCGAGCAAAACTAGTATTCTGATCAGCTCTGTATTGCTAAGCTGCGTAAGCCTAAGATTTCCCAGCGTCTTTGGATTTATTTGAGCTGTGGCGCAATTTCGTAAGACAAATTTTTTGAGGTTTGAAAAGTGAAGAATCGGGAATGTCTATCCGGTGCATAGTTTAACAGAGTGTGGGTGTTGTTAGCGCGTGCCGAGCATTCGTGAATAGTGCCCGGAATCGAGTGCTGCTCATATGACTTATAGCTTTGCATGCGTGTGGCTCTAACTTTCCCGAGCAGTTAATTTCAAACCATCGTTTCCTTTCAGATTAAATTGAAATCTGAATTGCTCTTATCCGACAGAGTGCTCGCTGCATGTAGCTGAGCTGTGTTGAAAGCAGCCATTGAAACAATTTGAGTTAAACTTCACTCGACGGTTTTTTTCAGATGCATTTAATAATGGCAAATCTCCGTTCATTGTGATGCTATAGTTTAAGGGACCTTTTTCGTCATGATTACATCAGGGCGTTTTGACGTAAAGACCGGGTTTGGCCACTGGGCTTGCAACTTCACCACCCTAGTAAAACGTTGTCTTGCCGCAGACAGTCTTTCGGGTGTACTGCAAATGTGAATGGCCAGGTCAGCTAGCAACTTCCATTTGTTACTTTGCCGCGATTGAGTGAGAGGCTTCCAGTTTTGTCAGGTTCCATAACTTCTTCGCACGCGGGATAACTAAATCGTAGACGTAGACGTAGACCTCAGCCGTGACAAGTGAAGTGCGTGACTTTTCAACGATGTGACGCAAAATTAGGCAGTGAATTGTGAAACTTCAGTGAATTGCCAAAAACTTTTTGTTGCTTTTCAGTGGACTAACTAATTACAAAATGGAATCCGAACCACTCACAACCACGTTCACTCCCGCAGTTGGCTTAACCTCCCCTGCAAACTTGTCTGGTGGCGTGGTTGCCAACAGCGCACCGCAACCTGTTCCTGTTCATTTGAACGTACAAGGTAATTTGAATGTTCATCAGTTTTTCAGCCATGGCATACTTATTGCAGTAATTTTCGACGTCAATTAATTTGTGAGGAAGCACTTAACAAAGATTCTACTTTGCTTGCCTCACTGATTGGTTCTATTAACAGCAGGGCAACCATTTTTTTGACCTAAAAACTTAAAATTTTGCTTTATTGACAGATTTTGACCCATCAGTTTCCTGCGTTTGCAATTGAAACGCGGAATAAAAAGCATCAAAGCGATAGGTTAAATATCTTTTTTCTGTTGAAATGAAACAAATATCAAATGTATTAAAGACCCAACGAAGCTAGAGGTAACAAACCATAGACTAAATCAATCCAAACGCACAAGAGAAATATCCAGTGTCAATAAATCTCCTGAAGTCACTGAGAAGGTTTTACATTGTTATAACTTCAACATCAAATACTATCACGCCTAGCGTACTTTAATTGTTCCAGTAGTGTGCAAAACAACATTAGTTCGTCAGAAGTCGCAAAAAAATCCAGTATTATGTCAAAATTTCGACTAAACTTACAGAAGTATATCAATATCTACTGTTGTAGCTTCAATAAAATATCGATAAAGAGAAAAAAGTCTGTGCTGCAAGAAATTTTGACCTAACGTTAAATTTGAACCTAATGATAAATTTAGGCTTTTTTTGACTTAACAACTTTGGAGTCGCTCATGGTATCAGCGTGAAATTTGGTTTGCGGGCATTTCATAAGCTTTAAAAAAGTCATAAAAATGTTGACTTTATTGACTTTTTGTTGCCCTAATTGTCAGCAACCAGTATTCCTATTTTAAACAGTGGCAAATCAGCCCCCGACACAAGAGATGATGAGTGGAACACCCAATCAGCCTCCGCAGGGTGCTGTAGTTGCGGCAGGAACTCATTTGCAACAAGTTCCCGCATCAGTACCTCAATCAACTGAAATAGGTATGTTCGATGTCCCACTGCTAGTTCAGTTTGCTAGCGCAGTGACCAAATGCTGACACTGCAAGTCCCATGAACAGATACTTGTTTCGTGCTTTCTAGCTAGTTAATGCATCTTTTGTATTTACTAATTACATGCGTATTGTTCGCGCTTTTATGTACTTATTAGATTATTATTATCTGATACAACTTCTTTCGTAGCTGCTCAAGTGATAGCCGCTAATATCGCTGCGAATTCAGTCGGCAACGTCGAAACAATCCAAGCGACAAATCGGATCGTTTCCGGCCCCATGCCTCATTCAAATACTCTTATCGCTCCAGCGAACTTGAACCAAATGCCTCAGCCGGCAATTGCCGTCAGCTTTGCAGCGCCAATGCCTGGCCACAACCAGCTCGGACAGCAGCAGCCCATGGGTTCGTTTGCGGGTGCAATGCCGAATCCAAATCAGTTGACACAGCCACTCGGTAGTTTTACTGGCACCATGGTGGCCACTCCGATTGGTGGTGGCGGTGCTATTCAACCGCCGAACAACAGTATCAGCGTTAGTCTTGCGGCCGAAGTCCGCCAGCCAACAGTGGGCTCCTTGGGACATGCTGTACAGATCCAGCCCCCCGCTGTCGTCTACACCTTGACGAGATCAACCGAGAACATGTCAATGGCAAGCACGATGGTGTCGGGCACAGGACATGAAATCACGCTGGTCGGAAAACCTACATGCAATCCGGTCAGCAGCATCCCTGGTTCAATGCACGCGGTCGCTCACCCCGTACAAGCATTTAACAGTGTTTCTCCCGTCAGTCAGGCAATGGTTCAGGCATCATCACATCAAAACACAGGTACGTTTATGTGAGCGCAGTTGCAGTGGAAAACGAAGGTCATCACAAATCATGTGCGAGGTGTTTAACATTGTTTCCAACTGATGTTCAAGTGTTATTTTCTTTTTTTACGTAAAATGACGTAAATGTATGATTTTGTGGGTTGTGAACGTTTCAGCATGTGCAAGTATTTCCGATCGATAATACCGTGAAAGAGCGAAGTTCTTCGAGGATGAGCCAACAAATCTCTTTGTTTTTAAGGGCCGAGTTTTCCAGGTTTCGGAAGTTGTTCTTTAATGTGCTTAATGCCCAGAAAACACTTCAAACGATGTGTTTCTGGCGCTGATGTAGTTCACTCCAAAATTTCATGCTGCAGTGAGTGTTGTTTTGCAGTCGCGATGTCATAATTTTTTTTCCGAAATCTTGCACCCAGGAATACCCTGCGCTCCCCTGACATCCGGAATCGCAGCGTCGAACACGTCTATGCCACCGTCGGTTTCCATGGGAGCGTTGCGACCGGTCGTGCAGAACAACCTGGGCGGTTCACCTCAGGTCAAGGCCGCCCAGCGAGCGGTGGTTCAAGCACCAAGTCAATTGAACGAAGCTGCCTTGATCACTTACCCAATGGCGCCAGTTCCACCTGCTCCAATGCATAACTGAGAACGTGCTAATGTCGATTTGCTCCCTTAAGGGGTGCTTGAAGTTGAAGCGGGGATTCGTAACGCCCCCCGCGGAGTTGCGGTGGCTTACATTCGCTGAACCGCAGCCAGGTTCGGCTGAGAGAGAATCATCCCGTATAGCTGTGATGTCGTGGGAATTGAGAATGGGCTATACTGTCAAAAATACAGAAGCTGACGCGCCGGGAGAGCTTCGTTGGAGAGTGATTGAAGCAGCGTTGTGCTGCTCGGTATTTCGTTCTTCCTGCAGCACCGTTGCAAAAGCTAGCGCAGAAGTGCTTCGCGACTAAAAACTTGTGGGACTTCCGGTTGTGCTGCTGCAAGTTCGAATAGTGGAAGCTAAGTTTTTGCGCTTGAGTTTACGATCAGGTTGGACCTTGAAAAAAGTTGATATGAAATTTTGCCATAAAGTGTGTTTCACGTCATTGTTGTATTTCATCGAGTAGTTCATGCATTCGACGCTCTCAGCACATTTTTAAAGAGACGTGTGACACTTCGCCGTGGCCGCTTGTTGCGATCATATTGTTTCCTGTAACGAAACCGCTACTTGTTTCCTGGAAGTTCCAACTAATCACATGAATGGATGGAAGCTAGTGTTGATCTCTGTGAAAACTGGAATTTAATTCACAGCTTCGAGCCATTTTGACTCGTACATCAAAACTAGATCGAAGTAGCCTTGCCATGTCTTAATCCTTCGCTGTTGACGTGCGGGCTTTCACGAATCCGCGATTTTGTATTTCCAGAATAAACAATGAATCTGAATTGTTAGGGTGGTTAGCTTAGCCATAAGTTGGGCCTAAATTATAGATTTACGTCGATCCTTCAGTAGTTTTATGAGTTGCTGTAGCTCTGCTCAGCTGCCATGAGTTTTCAGCAGGGGTGCAATGCTGAAAAAGAAGTGTGGCACCGCACTCAAAAGCAGGCCCGAAACCAGAGGGGGCGGAGCCTCCCCTGCAAAATTTTTTCCTTCCATGGAAAATTGTGGTGGACATAGTTAAAACAATTTGAGCCCCTCAGAAAACTCTTCGTCCAACTACTGGTGTCCCAAGCTGGTTACGGGCCTGTATTCATCTCTCGTAACTGATGAATCGATTTAAGTTTTTCAAATCTAAGTCCAATCCTACAGTTTCATTTCAAAATACAATCCGATAAACTGACAGTTTTAAACGCCAGATCCTGTTTAAATGAAAAATGCTAACAATCGTGTTCTGCTAAAGGCAAAATACCCCCGGCACAGCGTTTGCCTCGTGAGGCAAAATAGACACTACCAAAAAGTAAACTAAATTTATGCTGGGGTCACCAACCTTTTTGAAACTGCGAACTACTTGTGTAACAATTTACTGCGAAGGGCTACCAGTTTGATACTTCTGAAATAAACGTTTTTGCTCAATTTACCTTCAATTATTTTAGTGATGATATTTGTTAATGTGAAGACATTGTTCTTGCTAATGTTATTTTTAGAACAAGCCGTTGGGCGACCTGGTGCCCGTAGCCGCCACGTTGGTGACCCCTTATGTTATTATCTTTGTTCCACAGCACTAAAAGTAAGCACTGTTAGCATCAAATGCAATGAAAAGCTCAGTTACAAAGTGTAAGATATCAAATCAGAACAGTTACAAGCTACAGTACACAGCCTAAGCGAATCATTTGCACTGAGCTACGCTACACATACAAATAATGATGATGCTAAAAGTGTTATTAATAAGTAGTAGGTGTCACTGTACTATAATGATTATGGGTCAAGGAAAGGGTCTGAATCAATGAAAGTCACACAAATTCCTTAACTGTGATGACATGATGCATAAGGGTAGCTTGTACCTTACACCACTGGATAATACGTCAATCAGTGTTGCCACTGGGGCGAGTCTTGTCAACATGAGATTACTGCCTTTTTCAACATCAGATTTTTACCTTCAAGTTTAATACAAGCTAAATTCTTCTAGCCTACAACCAATACCTAACAAAGCGCGATGACGCAAGTTGAATACGAAACAGCGTGAAGTATCGTCATTAAATGGAAAAGTCGGTTATGCGTATTCGGTAATGTAGGCGTATATGTTATTCTCAACGCAGTGAAGCGAGCTTCAGTTTGCCATGATAACTAAACACACATGAGGGCGAGAAATTGATGAAACAAACTTAAAATATATGGATCTGAAATTTTTCTTCCTGAAAGGAAAGGAAATGTGCGAATAAAAAACAACAACCTGGTCAACATCAGACTTGCCCCTAAAACATAAGAAATTTCTCTGAAAACATTCAATCCATACTTAACAAACACGATGTACAATTTCGACGGATGCTACAAACTCCATTGAAGCAAACTTGCTGATTAGCCTATATGCAATAATCTTCAGAACTGAAAGTTGCGAAGAAGTTCGAAACAAGAATGTCAAATCCGGTTAAGCAAAATTTATAAAATCCAAATGCATAAAAAAGTTGAAAATCCAAAGGATATAAATCCATGTTCATGTCTGATAACTAGGCTTCTCATTGTTGCTAATGATGATGACCTTGAAGCTTCAGCTTTGCAGTGTCAACCAGAGATGAACGGAGTCACATTTTAGTCTCCCACTCCGCTCGTTTTCTTTTTTGCTTAAAGACGCCTGCACCGAATCGGGAAAATATGAAAACTTCATCTCCAACTCCTGATAACACTCCGAAATATTCCAAGTGACTGATATCAAAACACATTGAAAACTTCACCAAACACTGTTGCAGTGCAATAGCTGGTCAGTATGGGTCTGATTTTGAAAACTTTTGTGAACAGTTTGCCACGCCAAATAAATTCTAATGAATAGCCTACCTTGTCATAACAAAAACTAAGAGACCATTCACAAACGATTTGACGTTTCGAGTGGAAGTAGTGGTGACGTTTTGTAACTAATGGGATAATTGGATCAATTAATTTGTGACGACACGATTTGGAATGAAAGTTTTGCACCACCTATTCGGAATAAGATCTCGAATGTCTGCTCAGCATTCAGAAAAGTTTGTAAATTTCGTACTTACGGCCCATTGGTGATCTTCGGTGTGTTCCACGTCAGCACGACTAGTTACGCACACTACAGATGGCGCGGACAGGAAATTTGTGTCCTCTGTCCACACTGAATCAAAAGTTTGTCCGCTTCGTGACTGCATTTGTTGTACTTTTCCCTCTCCAAGTCTGCACTGCACCGCAACCCACTTACACGTCTTGAGTTTTATCCCCAATAGCAGTTATGTTCGTGACCCTTCATCAGAAGCACTGTGCTCCCCATAAGTCTTTCTTATGCGAACTTAGGGTATAACGGTTGAATATACATTTGGCAGTTGCCTCATGAGGTAAAATAACCGCTGGAGTTGTTTTGCCTCTGGCTGAACTTGGTTCGTTGAAGTGGTCACATGAGAAGTTCGAAATACATGACCTGCTTAGATGACCGTAATACCAATAACAGTTCAGTCCGTTGGACGAATTTTTTATGGTTTCAGTGCTGGCAAGCTCTTAGCGACTTCTTGTCGGCGTTGCCTGAACTGTAGGTTTAACCCTAACCATAAACACTATTCCTAAACCATAACCCTAAATCCTTACCCTAAGTCCTAGCCTTAGAGCATAACCCTTCGGCTTTATCTTTACCGTAATCCTAAACTCTAACCTGTTGTCTCTTTGCATTACATATCCTGCTTATCACGTGACCACGCAAACCAGCTGTGTTTGACTAAATGCAAAGTGGCCGCACCACAGACACTACCTATAAATTAACAAAATGTTTTCAAATCCTTTCAAATTTCACATTTATTCCACTTTGCTATTGCGCGCAAAGCCATAGCAAACTTGCTATCTCAAAATTTGATATTTGTTTTTGTAGTTTCGCTTGCAATTTTCGCTCCTTTAAAGCACTACTTCCACCAACATACATCCCTTGCTTGCATTGTGTCAAAGTCTCATGAAGTTTGAGTGTGTTCCAATACCTGTTGCAATTGAACATTGGTCATGCGATGCATTATGTTTGAGCTTCTAGCACAAATCTAGTGAATATGGCAAGGTGTGGAAGTTACTAAGAAAACTTATTCACATTGAATTATGCATTATACCGTCAATGCAGAGTTGCCATACATACACAGAAGTATTGCCATACAGTCAAAGCAGTGTTGTATAGCAGGGACCGAGTTTATGGAAGGGACATGTCGCCCCAACTTTTGGACAGGGGGGACGTAATATCTATTATCCTCCCCAACATTTTATGATGAAAAGTAATGCAGTTGTGCAAATTTCATGGTTACATTACTTTTGGAACATTTTCCCCAGCATAAAACCAAGCCATAAATGAGGAAAATGAACGTTGTCACTCTGTTATCTGTAGACAGTATACAGATTACCTATGTAAACTGAATTGTCATGATTGTTGAAAATTGTGTCAGTTAATTTGAATTACCGAATCGGTGTGCACATGAACTTCGCTCAATCAAGAATTCCTGCGCTGGTCTGTAGCCCGCAATCAGAATATGGTTGCCACCAGGCGCGTAGCTATGGGGTCGGTGTCCGTTCAAAACAGACCTGCTCATAACAGACCACTCATAACAGACCATTCAAAACAGACCACGTTCATAACAGACCCAGCCACAACAGACCACGTTCATAACAGACCCGTTCATATCAGACCACATTCATAACAGACCAGTTCATAACAGACCAAGTCATAACAGACCACGTTCATAACAGACCTGTTCATAACAGACCACGTTCATAACAGACCTGTTCATAACAGACCACCACGTTCATAACTGACCACGTTCATAACAGACCTATTCATAACAGACCCATTCATAACAGAACAGTTCATAAGAATCATAACAGACCACGTTCATAGCAGACCACCATCTTCATAACAGACCATGTTCATAACAAACCATGTTCATAACAGATCGTACATGCAGTTCGTAATAGACCACATTCATATCAGACTACGTTCATAACAGACCACATTCATAACAGACTAGTTCGTAACAGACCGGTTCGTAACAGATCTACTCATAAGTGACTGTGTTCATAATGAAGCCCATGGGTGATCTTCGCTCTAGGGAAAACTGTTTGCATCAATGAAAAGACAAGGGGTAGTAGCGTGTGTAATTGGCGATTGATTTCTTCAGTAAATCACGAACTGCAAGTTTCTGCCGTGCTGCGAAGCAACACGTGCAGATGTTGATAATTACTCTTTGTGGTAACAGCGTTAAAAGATTGTAGAATGATAGCTTTTCTTGCGTAAAACGCCGTTACTAAGCACTTTCCGAGAGTGTAGAAACATCTTCTTCCATGTGGGCAACAAAACCCTTAGGTAGGCTACGTCGTTGGTATTCACCAATTCAGAGATGTAGCAGTGAATATTTCCTCAAAAGCGCAACGATTTGCTTTTGGCACAGCTCCACATAAATGCGCAGCATTAACGAGTCTTGCGTTACCTTGTCTTAGTTACTGTAGCTCAGCCGTCCTTTGGTTTGTGGTGCACTCGGTTTATGTCGTTTCTATTTCACGAATGCGCTCGTATACGCTGCGTGAAAAACGAGTTTCAAAATACTGTATAATGTTTGGTGCGCAATATTTCATATAAATACAGTTTTTTACATGTTCTCCATGTCTTGTGTGTATGTTACAGTATGAAACACTCCGGTGTTCATTTAGCTCCCGCATCTTGCAATATACCATCCCATTTTATACAACAGTGCACCTCAACATAGGTTAAGAAAAGGCAATTTTCTGGGGTGCAAAGAATATTTTCTCCAAGTGTCTCTGAAACTGCCCGAAAAACTTTCTCCATGCAATTTTCTGTATCTGTTGGTACATTATATTTTCCTGCTAAGTGGCCATAAACCTGAAAATAGACAGTTTGGTACTTGAAATTTGGTTATAACCAAACTGAAACGGACGCTAGGCTGTAGGCTACAAGCAGTGCCGTATCAGCCCAACTCTGGCCCCCCAAAATCTTTACAAGGGCCCCCCTAATGGTGATTTATAAAAAAACGTTTTCGACGTTATGCTACATCTCGAGGTCTAATGGCCTTCAAAATATTCTGATTGCAGACACAATTTCGGCAGAACCAGGCCCGTAGCCAGGTTTTAAGGTTTGGAGGGGCGAAATACATTTTTATGGGGGAAAGATTTCAATATTTATCATATGTTTGAAACAAATTTTACTGAGCACAACAAAATTTGGGGAGCACAAAAAGGATCTGTGGGTAACTGCCCCCGAATGCCCCACCGTGTCTGCGGGCCTGTGCAGAACCGTTGCCAGAAAGTCTTCCATTGGGGACCTTCATGTTTCTGCAGCGGGGCTAGACATTCTGAAAATTTATTTTTAATTCACAGCATGAACAGCATTTGCAAACTGTGCAAATTAATTATAAACATTTTCCCGCAAATACCCACAATAGGCTCGTAGTTTCCAATTAAAATTTTTTTGAACTAGCTTAACAAAACGAATTACGTCGTAAATCATTGTCATTTAATTGACGGCGATTATTTAGAGATGTCGCAATGAAATGCAAATGTAAGAAAATTTTGCAGGAAATCAGAATCAATCCTATCTTTCAGTTATCAAAATATTATTACCGAAGGACCAAACATGAGGCCGGTCAAAGGATGTGCGCCGAAATGAACGTTTTCTTTCATTAACGCAAATTGACAAACTTTAACACGAGCTTTAGTGAAATATGCTTATAAAGCGTGCGCATTGGGTTTTTTACTGGCCGAAATACGCATGCATAAACCTTACTGATGTCTGGACTGTTAGTTTCCTGGTGCATGACACATGTTTAGATTAATAATATTTTGTGTCTCAAATGGACCATAAATTGTTAACAAATATAGAGTAAGGCCTACGTGGACGCAACGGTTAACATCCATAACCCACTAATTGCACTACTCTGTTTTGGGACACCCCGCAAAATAGACTTCTAACCACACACTGGCTGTCTGAACAGCAGGCTTCGCAAATGTGTAACTTTGGTCGTAAGCACCAAAGGTATCTTGCTGCTATGCAGTACAAAATAAGACAAGACTACCTGCGCTAGGCATAGTAGCCTACATTTTTTTACAACAATCACTACACAAAATACGTCGATCAAGTGGAAATCTGACTTCTGGACGTATACAACTAGGCATGTAGGCAGGGCCGGACAAATGAACGCGAGGCCCATCAGGGCAAATTCGTGACCGCGAGGCCCCCGACACGCTTAGCGTAACTGCGCAGTTCGCTCCTTTGCCAGCAGAGGCAGGTTGTGAAACTTTCTAGCGGATAATTGTACTGTTGGTCTTTATTGCGTAACAATAACACGGCAATAAATCTTTAAATGTTCACTTCAAGTTATGGGAGTAGGCGTTATGACGCATGGGACCAGGGCTCCCACTGAGGGTTTTTCCACTCAGATCAGCTTTTTTAGTCGACCTGTGTGTCTAGGTTATTATGAAAAATCGCGTGATATCAGCGTTTTTTAAGTGATAAACTCATCAAAAACTTCAATGTGACCAGTAATACAAAGATAACCTTACATTACAGTGTTTACATGCGCACATCAGGTGAGAAAGTACGCATATCGGATGAAGTAGAACGTGTTTAATCGGTTTCATATTCTCATATAACAATGATGGGGAACCTATGGCTCGCAAGCCAAATGTGGCGCTTTTGATGACGGCATCTAGCTCGCTTGATATGTTACTAACACGATTATACGAAGGAAACTTTTTTGTAATTTTCCATTTACCAGACTGCAAAACCATCAGCAACACCATGCAGCAGCAGAAGTCGCATTAACAGTAAGAAGCATGGAGAAAATTCAGACATTTACCATCGTTCAAAGTTGTTGATTTTTCTTAAAAATGCACACTTTAGTTAGTAAATTAGTTGCATTAAGTGTTGAAAAATATTATATGGCTCTCACGGAAATACAACTAAACATATGTAGGTTTCATGGCTCCCTTAGGCAAAAAGGTTCCCGACCCCTGTCATATAAGATTCATTATTATCTACAGTTAAAGCAATAGCATCAGTGATTAAATATAACCTGATATTCAGTCCAGTCTCTTGTATCTGACGTTCTGACAGCTTCATCAGTTGCAATATCGTCTGCAGAAATTATCTCACAGCAAATATATTCACCTAAAGTTTCAAAAATCTTGATAAACGATTTGATGAAATTTCTAAAACAAGACAAAAAGTTAGGCAGGTTTACTGGTCACCTATACATCTGCCACACTAAAGCCATGAGCGCACTAGTTGAATGCGGAACCAGATGTTTGTATTAGGCTACTAATTTTTACTCCGTTATGATCGTTCGGTTTGCTTCTTGATTAAAAACAGACCCGTAACCAGCTTGGGACACCAGAGAGGGAGAAGAGTTGTCTGGGAGGGGCCCAAATTTTTAAATATGTCCAACACATTTTTCCAAGAGGGGCGAAAAAATTTTTAGGGGGGCTTCGCTACCCTGAAACCCCCTGCAGCCATGGTCGCAATTAGGTGGGGGCCGTGTCCCCCACTTTTTTTCAGACGGTGGGGATATAATATACCATGTCACCCCACCTTTTTTATGTTTTGTATTTGGAGAGGTTTCAATATAAAAGTGACATTTGTCACGTTTTGTGTGAAGAGTTTTTCATCAGGCCAAGGGGCAAACTTAGCTGAAGAGGGCCACTGACTACCGTAGGGATGGCACTAGCCAACACTGCGAAAAAAGTTAAGAAACGATAGTGAACCCGGAAGTCGTGGAAGTCCATACTAGCTAAAAAAAACAAAACACAACGAAAAGCGCAAAAAAAAACTACTGAAAAACAAAAGAAGACTGAATATCAAACCGTCAGCTAAAAGGGACCCAGGTTTTTTTTAGCTTGCCAGGGGAGGCGGCTCGTCCCTGCCCCACGTCAGTTACGCCACTGCTTTTTCATGATAGATGTTGCACATAGCCAAGCTGATGTTGAAACAAAGTTTGGTGCGGTATAACTGATTCTGATATTTTTATAAATATTAGCTTCGATAAAATGATTTTCTAGCGACCGCGAAAGATTGTTGACTGCATCTGTCCAACATTTTACCCTATGTGTTGTCTTGAGACAATAAGAGTTTAACATCTGCACGTGTGAGAGATCACAGTACAGCAATGATGTATTTCGTGCAGAATGTAACTGGTCTTGCTCTAACGTTAGTTGCCACGTATTCAGAAGACAGTTCAAAATTAGAGAAGCAAGTTTATAATGCAAATATTAGAAAGTTATATTTTCAGGCAAATCTCTGCGAAGTTTTTGTCGAAGACAGAAAGCAGCACTATTGTGGAGACTTAGGATGGGCAGATTTGCTGTTCATGAAGTCTAGCAGAATTATTATTTTACTTGTGTGCAGACAAGCTATTCCTTTGCTTAGCAGAAGTGTCAATTTAATAGCTTATCATTAGGGCAATTTTTTTCAATGAAGTCAATTTTTTGGTAGTAAGCTTGAATGACGTAATTTTTTGCAAGAACTCTGGGTAGAAAGAGTAAGTTTCCTATTCTTAATTTGATATGTCAGTAAAACGTCAATTTTTTACCGTTATGTCAATATTCTTTTTATAGGGCAATAAAGTCAATTTTTTATGATTATCATTTATTAGTCAAAATATCTGTTTAGTATTGGTGAGAAAAAATGATAATTTTGGTATGCCTGATAAAAGCTTACACATTGTAACCCTGGAATACTGAACCGGAATTTTTGTCCCACGAACTCTGAACTTGGGTGGATGAAACCCCAGTTTAAAAATTAAAATAAGTAGCACATAGACTTGTGTCGCAAGTTTCTTTGAGAAGTTATGTGTTTTCGTTTAGTAAATGTTCATCTTAATTTAAAATCTGAAGAAATTCTCAAGAAATATCATTTATTCAGTCTAAATTTCGCTAGGTCAATCAAGTCAATTATATTTAGTTTTTAGGTCAATAAAAACTTGCCCTGTTATCAGCATTAAATTGTCGGCTAATCTTGAATGTTGACATTATTGTACTTATTGCCAAGTTCATGACTTTTACTGGTAAGAGCAGATGCCGTTTTGTGTGGTCACGCTGTACGTTTGTAAAAAGTTTGGAATGCTGATAATGTTGCTGAAATATACATGTAGTACCGTGTCCAGTAACAAATTTAAGTATATTAATTTGTAAGTCATCTGTAAGGACAAAGCGTGATCATTGTGGCTTTCAAAACACCTCTAAAAAACAAGATTGGGAACCTGTATTTATAAAACTGCACTTCTGAATCGACCCGATGACTATATTGATTTCGCACCAAGCTGTTCCGCCACATTTTACAACAAAATTGCGCCCATACCTGCACCCCCTAGTTACGGGCCTGATTAAAACTAGAAAGTTCTCATTTTTGGAAATGTTGCGAACGAAGATCCGTGACCGCTTGCGAAAAAGTTGTATCACGGTTGAATAAACACGATGATGTCATCGAATGAAAATTTATGAAAATTGCCTCCCCCGAAATGAAGAGCTGGTTGCGCCCCTGCAGCATTTTTGCCACAAATGAAAAACGACACTCAGATACGGTAAGATAATACACGCTCACTTTTGGCATCCTACACACACATTGCATAGCGTTTCGCATTAGTTTTAACACGGTACGACGATTGCACGCAGTGAGTTTCACGATTAACCCAACAAAATTTTTTTGTAACGTGATACTATCGGGCACGCGACTTCTCGGTCTGGCCGAATCGTTCTGGGCCATTTAGGTCACGGGACATTTCGGTCACATTTCTGTACATAAACAACTGATTACCTTTGTACACTGAAATGATTATATAGGCAGGCGAAATGTCACGCTAGCTGGTGTTATACCAACTCCCTTTTGAGGAGTCATGATTGCGATTAAATCTGAATTGCAATTACGAGTTTGAAGCATTTGCATTTAATTGCGAAATACCGATAATGATTTAACTTGCTTGCTGATGATAATGAAAATCATATGTTGATGCTGATTACCTGTTGGATCTTGGATCATGTTTGCAGTTTTTTTAAATAAAACCTTTCGTTGATTTAAGTATGTTTGCATTAAAACATGAACATGTAAGATTTCATAGTCTGACCGAAATGACCAAGTCCCGTGACCGAAACGGGTCAGACCGAAAAGTCCTGTTCCGGAAAGGATCACTATTGAAAGCTGCGACTGCTATCACAAACGAGACAGCTTCATGTTATTTTGCAAAGAGAATGGTTCGATGAAGTACCCAGGTTCCTGAAACGTTGCTAGGTTTGCGAGGATGCGACCAATGGTAGGAGCAGGACCAAATCCATGACCTACAAAACAAAGTGGTGCAACGAAAAAATAATGTATCGACAAAATCTCGAGCAATGGACAGTTACTTAAGTGCGCACTGCAGTGTAGGCTGATACATACATGGGCAACAAAATTACCATTTTTTCGCCAATGTTTGAACCAAACAAAATGATAAAAGTCTTAGTTTGAGTACATGAAGTCAAAAAATTAACTCAACCGGCAGTGTCATCTTCTGAGGCCAACGACGAGCAAGCCAAGAAGCACAATTGTGGGTGAGCTTCAATTCGAACTCAGAGCCAGATAAGTTTGGGAACAATGCACATGCCAATGGGGCAAAAATTATAATATCTCTGCGCGAGCTGTTGCAGGAGCATCTATGCCCTGTAAGTGCATAAAGCGTAACTAATCCACATGTAGGGCACCTGCAGAAAAATTTCCAGGTGGGGCGAAAGTTGTCAGACGAGGAAGAAAGACAAATAAAGAGCGAAAAATTTTGGCTTTCCGTGACCTTTTGAGCAAAATCCTTGCAATATTTTCAGAAAGTTGCTGTTTTAGAGAAATTTGCGACAGAACTGCTTCAGTTTCTTCCTAGCATTTGCGCCGCAAACCTTTCTAATATTAAATAATAATATTTTCGAAGGAAATCGCGACTCCATCGACCACCAGGAAAACAGGCGCATCCGTGGCTTACAAATATCAATCAGTAATTCGTGCAGAAGCGCAAGCCAACACCTTTTTTGTCAGTGCATTAATGCCTATTGAGGGAAGCCGTCCTAAGCAATAAGCAGTGAATTTCAAAATGGTCTGCAATGAGATGCGAAGTATCTTGCGATGCTGTGTGAGGAACTACTTTGCTCTGGTGACCGTGGATAATTTAGTTTCTAAAAATACGGTGCGTATCACAAACAAACCGGTCATTGACAGCCACGCCGCCGTCCAGCCAACCTTTGCTTACTGTGCCGCACAGCCAGTAAAACCTCAAAAGCAAACACCGCGTTAATATTCACTGCAGAACCTCTCTATCGCTCTAACACTTTTCTCTTTGGATATAAGCTATTTTTTCTTGAACTGAAGTGTGTTGTACCAAGCTCCGTTAAAACCTGAAGTTACGCAGACCTTTCACTGAAATAAAAATGTTGACAACCATTGCTTTAAACAACGTATAGAACCGTGATTGTAGAATCGTAATCGTATCGCAATTTCCGCAGGTTAAATGTAGTTTTCGGACATGTTTTTTGCTAAACATTTACAAAGCAAGTCCAACTTACACGCCGAGCCCATAAAACTGCTGTATCAAGTAAACAGCAACAAGATCACATCAAACTAGTTTTTCACAAAATATTTGAAACAGCACCTGAAAAACCAGCTCCGATCACAATGTTTTCGTAACAAGGGTGGCGATCCAAAATAAAATCAGAACGTGGCGTTATCTGCACGAAAATGCAGCGGAAATTAAAAAAAAAACATTGCAGACTAGTCCGGACATAATATTCCCAAACAAACATATTGAATGAAATTTGAATTTCCTGGCATCCACCTCGTTAGCATACTGCCATACTTAAACCACCGCACTCATGCTCAACAGAAAACCAAATGTTGACGGACACGATTAACTGTCTGGAGGCATTGCGTATGGAGTACAGATATCCAGTGGCGTACGAGGCGGGGGGGGCGGGGGGG
>Ga0210059_1004382_pt1 | contig 22755 bp, 12 predicted proteins | sample Ectturendosymbi2_FD_188042 | JGI IMG/M metagenome (GOLD analysis project Ga0210059, IMG submission 188042) | Ecteinascidia turbinata endosymbiont from Florida, USA - Sample 2 (SPAdes) (version 2) | ecosystem: Host-associated > Tunicates > Ascidians > Unclassified | place: Key West, Florida...
GCCCCCATGAGTGCATGCGCAGAGCCCCTCTATTAAAGTTGTAGCAACTTGTAGGGCCCTTGAGTGCATGCGTGGGGCCCCACGAATGCATAGAAGGGCCCCGGTTAAGACACTTCGACATGGATGTTTTATGCAGAATTTTTCAACAATGTCTGGTTGCGATGTTCCAAATTGAAAAAATGATGGCTTGTTTTCCTGTACTTTTCCAAAAAAAAGAGTGTTTTTATAGTTTAAAGTGCCAAATATCATCAAACCAACACACTGCCTTGCGGCAATGTCGATTAAAGATCACTTAATAAAACTAACAATGTGGTGACAGGGGGCCCAAAAACTTCGAAATGACCGGCCAGGGTGAGCGGCCACCCCCCTGCCCCCCCGTCAGTTTCGCCCCCCCTGGCAAGCTAAAAAAATGGGCCACCTCTCAGAGATTTTATTTACTGGAGAATATGAAAGTGCTTCTACAATTTTTGGAAATCCGTTGGTCTGGACATCTGAAATAGTGCAGTGCTTAGCAAACCAACAATCATCAAATGAATCGCAAATTCAAAGTTGTTGCAGTGCAGCGGCGTGCATTGTACAATACATCATCTTGAACGTGCATACTGTGTGTGATGTAATAATCGCCCGTAGTTGTGGATCGTTGCCGCCATTTGCGGCCATTTTATTTGTTTTGGACTGTGTGGTGGAGTTGTAAGTTTATGTCTGCAAGCTGCCATGTACATTTCCTTGAGATTAAGCAGTGACCTTGAGATGAGAATACAGGGGAAGTTGTGTAGTGACACAACAACTTTCTTTTTTGTTTTGAAAAGCCAATTAATAAAGCTGTCTGCAATTCACCGCTGAAAGTTGAACCAGCGGTGTTGATTTTAGCATCTCGGCTGAAGGTGATAACTTCATTTTTCTGGCTATCCAAGCGAGTACCGCGGCTTTCGTCTGCGCAGTACGCTTTACACCTCCTTGACGTGAAGTAGGCTATGCGATTAAGCCCATAGTATGGGTCGCGACCCAAACAAGGGTTGCGATTTCGCTAGGGTCAGAAAATAGGTAGCGCCGAGGCGATCATGAACCTAAACCTGAGTTGTAATTGTTCAAACTTGTCTGTGTCTGTTTGCAGTGTAGCGTAGGCACTTGAGGAAAGAGTAGAATGCTGACATCGAAAACGAACTTAGCAATCCTGCCAAAAATCATCCATACAATTGCCAAAAATCATCCATACAATCAACATTTTTGTCATGTTAACATACGCTGTTTGAGGCTTGGGTGGCAAGATGTTCACCAAACTCAGATTTCTGTCGCGCTCGAAAGTTTTGGAACCGCTGGTTAATTAAGCAATATGCAATTATTTTCAGGAGTCGTCTGATAAACACCCACATCCGGATTCATCATCATTTCTTAACTTTTTCTGAACATTGCGAACGCTCTTCTTGGCAGTTTGGCACTAATAACGTTATCAATCAAAAATTTTGGTGTGTATCTTATCTCTTTACTTAGCGATCTTTGCAGTCCCGTCGCGACGGGGTGTTTTTGGGGGCTTAGACCCCCAGACAAAGCTCCAAGCCTCTCCATATTGAACTATGAAGCACTATAAATCGGTGGAGTTTTTGTGACATTTCAGAATGTCAAGCCCACTAAACAAATATAAAGCCCCCAATATTGAAAACTTTCTGGCGACGGTTCTGGATCTTTGTAATGTTGATTAAGCAGTACATACATATTACAGTTTTGACAACGAAATACGAATATGTGCAACATAAATCTACGAAGTAGGAGTAAATATGAAATCTGGTACTCAAAAGCGTAAAGAGAAAGCACAACGGCAATTTCAAAGTTCTGCTGCAAAGTCCAGAGAGCTAACGGAATTTTTTGCTGCTTCCATCACCTGTACTACCAACAATTTAGCTGAAAAAAACCTGTAATTTTACTAGTGATTATCCAACTTGAATGACAAAGTTTTCTTGCCTTTGCTGCTTCAAATTTATTGAATATTTCGTCAAAAAATGATATAACTTAAAAGATCACATGTATTAACCTAGGAAATATCTAACGCTTTAAACGCTGCGGAGATGTTCTAGGTCAGCAATTTTGTGATCTGAATTTCGACAATTAAATGTCCACGGAGATGTTCAGTTTATGGGTCAACTCAAATAAAAAACACATGTAGCAGCAACTGAAAAGTTCACATTTGTGACTAGTATGCTCAGCGCAGTTGCACAGTTTCAATTAATATCTTGAAAACGTAGTCAGTATTTAGTTGCATTAATCCAGATGATTACTCCTTCTCTCCCGCCATGTTGAAGATATGCGCAAGTAAAACACGTAGTTAAGTTTATTCTATAATTAATGCCAATCGTCAAATCGTGCTTAAAATTAAATGAATACAAACGGTTGTCCGCCTCATGCTAAAAATATCTCGCAAAAACATTTGATACCTTGATCAAAACAGTGTACATGCTTTTGTACACCACTGAGCATCTCCACCCAACAATTTTAGCCATTTACTTCAGAACCTGATGTTAAAATGTCTTCATTTCTTCCCACTGCTGGACAACTCTGATGATAAGTGGAAGCAGGTATAGCTGGTGTCCTGTTTCAGTGTTTGGCATTCCCCTGTGTTCATGAGTGTCCGCAGGGGGGACAAAAAAGGAATTTGCCACCAACGGGAAATTGGGACTAAGAACCAAAAATTTGTAGAAAACCTGAAGTCAGCAGCTTAATTAACTTAATTCTTTCAATGACGGTTTTATTTTCTGGTATGACACTCACACTGCATAAAAGCCGGGTTCACTGTTGTGGTGTCATGCAATTTTGAGCTTGCAGTTCACTCATGTCCGCTACATTGCCTGCAGAGACAGGTTGCGAAACTTGGGTGCGGATAGTTCTAAAATTGGCCTTCATTGCGTAACAGTAACATGGCAACAAAGTTTCGCTTTAAGTTGCTGTAGCAGGCGTTTAGCCGCATGTGACTGTGGGAGACATCTGTGGCAGGTAATGCAGCGAGACAATGACTGCTGATTGCAGTTAAGACATGCACTTTTGTACGATGTGAAAAGAAACCTTGCTGGCAACGAAGCGCATTTTTGGGACTGTTGTCGTGACATGGGTAATTTTCTTTGTGGTGTAGAAATAGTAAAGCATTATGTGAACGCCCATTTGCATTGTATCGTCAGCAGCCTGAAACGGGCAAGCAAAATGTCTTTGCCGATCAATGGAAAAATTTCTGTGAACGCCTACGCCTGTGTTGCTTATGTTTATAATGCAACATCTGCTTTGTACTGTGCTACAAATAACCATTTTTGTGTTATTCGAGTATCCTCTGTTGCAACCTCTCGTTAACATGTCGTTGAATGCGCGATTCACCAGGAACCGGATGTGCATGAAGACTTATACCCACATTTATGTGGCGCGAACATGCGAATATATATGTAATATATGTGAATTTTTGGGAAATAATTATTGCATTCCCAAACGGTGGCCAATGGGCTCCCTTCAGCAAAGTTTGCCCCACTGGCTCAAACCTCTAGTTACGCCACTGTCGAGTAGGAACCTGTTTCTATATTGACGCTTCAGACTCACTGCTCTGACTCACTTTTACTCGAACACAGACCATACCTGACGCATCAGAAAGGGACGTGACGTCAGGAAATCAGACGCATGTGCCCAAAAAACGCACAGGACGCATGCCGTGTGCATCCAGCTTTATTCAACAAAAATCGGAAAATTTTCCGAAAATAAACAAATTTTCAAGTCCGAACGTCATGAACTTCTATTCCATGAACATCTGCAATTTTCGAACACAATACGGCATGGATCTTGCACAGACTGCCAACAAAGGTTACTGGCGGAATTTCACGTTTCTTCGTGTAGTTTTTGTGTCACTACTATGCCTGCCCCACGGGCATTTTCGGCGTGGACCTGTGCGGTTTTTCTAATAATAAAACTTTTCCAACATTCAACAAGTTACTTTTTTAGGTTTAGATAAGTTTGATAATAATTTCTGAATTGTTTTGAAGGCGCTTCTGCTCCGGAAGCGTCTTAGTAAGCATGGGTAATGGTGAGAATGCGATTTGGCCAAAATGTGTATGGTTATTAACCGTGTTTGTTAAAAAAAGTTACCTGCGCATTTGGGTCTTCACTACTATGCAGTCAAGACGCATCCGGATGATCTCGTCCTTTAGCCGCCCCTAAAAAAATCCTGGATCCGCCTATGAAGGGCTGCTGTCAGGCGCGCAACCAGGGGGAGGGCATTTGGGGCTTTTGCCCCCCGAAATTTTCAAAACATTGCATAGCAATTTTGACATTTGAAGAAACTTTCAAATAATAGAGTTGAAATTTTGTATTTTAATCATTTTTAATTTACTTACATTTTTCTTTGTCTTACTGGTTAATCATCTCCTTACAAGATGTCTTGATGCAGGCTATCGGATCGAAAATTTCGTAAATGATTGGTATTTAACCACAACTATCCTGAAATTATGGGATCGTTTAAAATGTTGGTAGCCTGTTTCTAAGGCATTTTTTATCCTTTTTTTCGTGTCCCACTCTGAAAATTTTCAGAAATGCAGTGTGTGTGTACGCTTTGATTTTGTTTCTTGCCATCTTCTGAGGAAGAGTTTGCATACACTCTTTAAACGTCAACGACAAATACTGCATTGCTACCACACCAGTGGAGCAAAGTTTGCACCCAGTAGACTACGCCTGGTGACAGAAACAGCATAGCCTACTCATATGTTCACATTGTGTTAGCTTTACCTTTGCCTGGGGTTACTGTAGACTACTATTTAAGCATTTTTGCCTTTATGTTCAGTGCTTAACCGCTGCAGGGGTTTCACAGTCAAGCTCTAACGTTGCAAGGGAAATTCGAAATTCATAAGAGCCTCAAAGTTATTAGGTGTTGTTTAGGTGGTCCTAGCAAAAGTGGCTAGGCCCACCTACATCTGGTGGCGAGCCTGGCCCAACCATTCGTAATAAAGTTAAAGTTACATTCGACTCCAGGCCCCACGAGAGGGGGCTGCAGCCGATGCGCCGCTCCGAGGCCCACAAGAGTGTAGAGGGCCCATAACCTCAATGTTCAAAATAGAAAAGGGCAATTACGCACATTGCTTTTATTGTTTAACAGTTTTTTTAAGGAAAATGTTAGGTACTCGGTATGGACCTGTAGGAACCCGATTACTCTGATTCTAGGGACCCAGTGATAAATTTCTATGAATCTAGGGATCCGAACCGGGTCCCTAAAACACCTTAAACAACTTTAATGTGTAGACAAAGAACAATGTAAAATCAACTAGCCTCGAACAATTTACAATGTGAAATGGACTTTCACGCACAGAAGTAAATTTCCAGACAAAATGAAAAATTTAAATTGCTTTCAGCAAGTAAAATTTTTGTGCAGCATGTGTAAAATATAGAGGCCCTTTTTTGATGTAATGTGAACAAACATAGGGGCAAGTGACCCTTTTTCAAGACCATATATTGTGCAATGTGCAAATGACATATAACAAATTGTACAATGTTTTGGGGCAGCTTTCTGCGATTTTGACTCGGGCCCTAAAGTCTAATACCCACCCCTAGTTGAGAATTGTACATGTTGGAATTTCTGTGATTTTAAATGGCAGATGTCACACCTAGGAAGTAGAGTTGCATTGTTACGCTTTCGTAACACTGAAATTATACCCAAACAGCCATTGCAAAAGGTATGCTAAGAAGACGGGTTTTAATTTACAGAAGGATTTGGTGCATGCTGAGTATGCAGAAGTTCAAGTACAGTGTGACGCCGCCCACCGGAGGCTGGTAGAAAAGCTAGGAATGTGCAAAAAATAGCCAAAATATTGGACTGTGGAAAACCGGAAAAAGTGCTGTTTTCAGATGAAAGTCATTTTTTGTTCCAGGGAAACACAGCAGATTTATTAGGATCAGGAATCGTGAGCAATTAAAGTCCTGTCGATTGCAATGAGCTAGTAAAGGAACCCAAATACCGTAGATGTTCTGGGGCAGTTTCACTTTTTCAGTAGTAGCTTCACTTATGCCAATTGAGGTATGATGAATTTATGCAAATACATTGATGTAATTGAGAGAAAAGTCATTCCAGATATGAGAAAGGCATTTCTTGATGGTGAAGGAAAATTCCAATGGGATATTGTCCCGCATCTTTCATCTGAAAAAGTGAAGACGATTTTCAGGAAGCAAAATTAAATGTGATAGATTGGCCTGGAAACTCGACAGATCTTAACCCCATCGAGAATTTGTGGTCAATAAGAGAATCCCTGTTACAAAAATTCGATTGCACCACCACGACCAAGCTAATAGAGGCCATCATTCAAGTATGGCATCCAGGGTTGCGGAGTCGGAGGTAAAATGTCTGACTCCAACTCCGACCTTTCCAAAATTTCCGACTCCTTAACATAAAGTGAATGAAGTTTGGCGGCCAAGAATTTTGTAGCAACTAACACTCAGTGGAAATCGTGGTAGACATCAGCAAGAAATCTCTGTTTCAACAAAAGTTTCATAAGAAATTGTACCGATTCAACAGGAATTCCCAACTTAGGAGTGTGATGTGAAAGTGATCCAATTGGACTTCTGGAGTCGGACAAACTATCCGACTCCGACCCCTAGTGTTGTTAGGAATCCGACTCCACTAAAAAGCCTCCGATGCCTTGGCACTCTGCAACCCTGAATTGGCATCAAAATCAAGTAAAATTTTTAAATCAAGTAAAATTTTCAAAAACTGTTAGAATCCATGACAAAGCAAGTACCGAAATTATTCGTGTCCTATTACTATGTTAAGTTTAAATAAGTATTAAATTTGCTCTGCTAGTGAGAATTACTATAGCCTACTATTAAAGTTAGATTTGATGTATAATCGTGAACTTCGCAAAGCAACTGTGTGTTATGTGCATTATTTGAGATCAGCCTGAGACCTTTTGAAATTTAGTAATAACTTTGGTAAATGTTTATGATGTAAAATACCAAATAAAGCATATCATTTTCTAGTCATAGTATTGAAAAGCTAATAAAGCTCTTAACTAGTTATAATGTATAAGGGGGCCCAAAACAGCTCTCGCACCAGCACATTTTATTTCTCTCAAGGGCCCTGTTCCTGCTGCATTCCTTTCACGAGTATTTCAGTTGGCAGACGAAGTCGCGTATCTACAGTTAAAACAATATTGATTAAATACATCCTGACAATAGTCTCTTGTATCTGACAGATTCACCACTCGCAGTATCGTGTGCAGAAATTATCTCAGGGCAAATATTTTCGGCTGAAGTTTCAAAAATCTTGATAAACATTTGACGAAATTTCTAAAACAAGACAAAAAAGTTAATAAACCTGCCTGGTTTACTAGTAGCTTATACATCTGACACAATAAAGCCATGACTGCACTAGTTGAATGCGGAACCATGTGTTTGTATTAGGCTACTAATTTTTACTCTGTCGTGATCGTTCGGTCTGCATCTTGATTAAAAGCAGGCCCGTAACCAGCTTGGGACACCAGAGGGGCGAAGAGTTTTCTGAGAGGGGCCTAAATTTTTAAACTATGTCCAATAGTTTCAAACTATGTCCATTACATTTTTCCAAGGGGGCGAAAAAAATTTTAGTGTGGGCTTCGCTCCCCTACTCACGGGCCTGATTAAGACCAATAAGCTCTCATTTTCGGAAATGTTGCGAAAAGAATGTATGTGACCGTTTGCGAAAGAGTTGTACCACGGTTGAATAAGCACGATGACGTCATTGTATGAAAGTTGATGAAAACTGCCTCCCCCCGAAATGAAGAGCTGGTTGCGCCCCGGGGTGCTGTGCATTTTGCTGATTGTTAAACTTGCGCCGCAAGCTGATACAAGGTCGAATCGAATGTGAGTTTAGCATTAGCGGACATACCCAGAAATCTGAAGATTTCGAAACATACAGGAGAAATCAACCACTTACAGTATTTCGATAATGCTTTAAAGCAGTGGTCGCCGCGTTGTGGCCCGTGTGGCTTGTGTTAATTATTTCCAAATGTTTGTATTAGCTTGCGAAAATTCTTGACAATTCCAGCTACGGTAGCATCTACTGAAAGATTTTTCAGCAAGCTTAAACTTGTAAAAAACTATTTGTGGTCTCCTATGTCAGAAACTCGACTAGTTGACGTAGTAAGATTAAGCATTGAGCCTAGCATTGCTAGACAAGTTGATTTGGATAGTGTTATTAGAAATTTTGCGAATACGAATACCAGAAAATTGCTTATATAACAGTTAAATGAAAATAATTTTGCAAGTCTTGGAGGCCCCAAATGGGTGTAGCAGAACAATTACATTGTTCTCTACACGTAAAAGAACTTAAAGTTACAACAACAGAACTTGAAAGGCAAATTGGAAACTAACTGAAAGACTACTGAATAGCGGCTAGGCTGGAGGGCTGCTGGAAGGGCAGCAGTCTCGGCCAAAGAAGTCCGAAATCAATGAAGCATAGAGGAACGTCAGAGATGCGTCAGAATCTCAGAAACAGGTGGATTGAGGACTTGCAAACGGGTCTGTCGGTCCTGTGCGGGGTTGTGGTGGCCTTCCCAGTGTCAAAAACAACACCTTATGAACTGGGTTCGGGTTTTGTTCCGCCTAAAAAAAATTCTCTTGGAGGCCCTATACTGGCTCACTGCACCACATAAATATCCATCTGTCATATTATGCTCTCAAGACTAACGAAGAAGAGTCAACACCAGCTTTCACACAAAATCACCATGGATATTTGGTGACTAGTAATGGTTTGCCTGCTAATGATTTTGTATATTGCTCTCTGAAACTGTAATAAATGTGATATTAACAAAGTTTCCGTGCTGCGCTGACAGTGACTTGCTCTACATTTCAAAATTGAGACCCTTCTGCCTGGCTTCGCATACCCACAATGCCAACCTTGCTGAGAAGCAAAATAACTGACAAGCAATGATAGGTCAGAAATTTTGCTTGACACCGGGACGCTTCAGAACAATGAGCGTTGTTCATATCTTACTTGGAGCTATTTGGGAATTCTATAGTTGCAACACCAAGAAAAACTGAAACAATACGTTTTACTGAGAAACAAAACAATGTTTAAGCATTTGCAAATTTAAACATTCGCCTAATCATACTTTTCTGCATAAAATGCTTTCAAGAAGTTCGATGATATTTTCTCGTACAAAATAACAGAAGTCAGTATTAATTCTGCAGGTGATAATGGCTTTCACGTTCTGCTCGAGCACTCTGTATCAGTTATCAGACCACGTGTCATTCATGATAGCTGACTGAATGCCCAACCGGGACTCTTTGGTTGACTGACCGGGACAAACCTTTTAAAACGGGACGTATGGCATGACAATGTAAACCAGCCTTTACGCATTGTGACCCAAGAATGTATTGCAACAAACATCCATACAGCGACAATTTTGGACGTGAACAACGCGCAATACAAACACAAACAATTGCTTCAGAATGTGAATAATACCAACCTTATCACTATTGCACATACACTGCTACGTACTTCGTGAAGTAGAAAGTGCTTGTTTGCTTTCAAACGTCACGCAGCGCTAGAATCTCCGAACTTGTCCATTGCAGTTGAAAGACGAAAGTCACGTCTATTTTCAAGTCTACGTTAGTGCAACCACATAACCTCATGATAGAAACCTTTATGCATTTCACCCCCAATGGAATCATTGCCCATCGAGACAACGATGACAACAAGGTTTAGCGATTGAGTGCCCTAGACTGGCACTAAAAAATGGCAGTAACTAGAGAATGGCAAAGTTACGTTTGTCCGGAGAAAAACACAAGCTGTCAACATACGTTTTAATCACTGGCGCGCTTTCTACATTCAAACGCACTTGGAATATGGGCAGAAGACACATTAACCGAAAGAGAACTTCTTAAGAGTTTGAAACATTCGCCAGCTGTATGGACGTGATTGTGTTGCAACCTCTCCGCTGGCGTTGCGTTAAATGTGCGATTCACCACGAATGGTATGTGCGCGAAGAACAACACCCATATATGTGGCGCAAACAAGCAATAATAGAGTAATCTTGGTGATTGACCGCTAACAATGCTTGTGAACCTGGTGAACAGTTGATTGTACTTCCTGATGGTGACGACGAGATCCTCGTCGGGTTAACTCTATTGTTGCTTGCTGCCACAGTGTGAAGCTTTACGCACTTGCCGCTCGGGCTTTCCAATCGCAGCAATTGCAATCAGCGAACAGATATCGACTTGACTACTTGACTTTCACCAAAAGTTGATCAAAACGAACTGCGGAACCAATGAACAAAAAAGTTCACGATCGCCAAATAAACCAGCAGAACGTAGTGTCAAAACTGGGGTGACGCCGCACCACGAGCAAACACGGATAAATAAACGCCTATCGTAAAAGTCAGCACTAGATCTTCAACAACTATAACAACCTATGCTTTCAAACAACGCGATGTAACTGAAACACACGCAAGGTTAGGAAACGTGGCAACTGGAGTCGGAGGACTGATTTCTGGCTTGTCGTGAGTTTCTCGAACGTCGATTTGCTTCTTCTTCGGCTTGAAGCTGTCTTGCCAGCGCCATGTCTTTCTCCTCTTGAGTTAACCTGCGAAACGCGACATATCTTATGTCAATTGCCGATGGAATTACAAAACAAGCCGAAGTTTCGAAACCATTCAAGCGGAAGCGTGTTTTCAAAGTGATACTTTGTTACTTTGCAGGTGAAATAAGAATGGTGCAAAAAATTTTCTGGCGCAGGCCTGGTTCGTCACCGATTTACTTGCAGTGCTTACAAAAATATGGGCATCCCTTTCGAGTAATAAAGGTTTAGTTTTAATCAGTCTCCTTGTAAACTGCAGACGTAAACTCGACCCTCTGTAAGTTTGTCACTTAATCCGTTCAGCGGCGCAAAAAATGTGTAGACAAAAATGCTTTGAAAGACCACAGTGATGGATGGATACCCACGCAACTTTCATTTGACAGCTCACGCAATCAACCTGGCAAGAAGATAAACAGCTTAAGCAATCGGTCATTTAAAAAATATTCAACTCATTGGCGCACAAGCAACAAAAAAACGTTTGGGCCGAAAAGTTTGCAGCGTCGCATACTTCACTACTCCCCACAGGCCCGCAACCAGCTTATATTTTCTGGGAGGAAATTATTGTAACTTGTTGTATCCAACACCTAAGCATGTTTTTGAAATTCTTTGGGAGGAAATTTCGCGGTTTCACCTCTGGTTGCGGGCCTGGCTCTCCAACTATGCTTTTGACCGTTGCAAAAATAAAACGTCTAGTCTCACAACTTACTCCTTGGAGCTATGCTGCTGTTCTGCTTGGGAGAGCTGCAGTGCCCTCGCTAGAGCTTCATCTTCGCTCTGAAACATATAAACACTTCAATTAGACCAGGAAGCAGCGCATGAAGAAGAGGGGGTGTTGACGTGGTTACGGCGAAGGACAGGTATGAGATGGCGCCGTTGTCGTTAATCACGGGCGTCGTGCTTGCAAACATTTTCGGATACTGAAAGGAACATAAGTAAAATTCAGACTGGACTCTCAAATGACAAAAGATATAACACAAAATATAACCACAACTGATCGATTGAATCTAAATCACAGTAATTGCAAGTCGTTTTCGACAATCTTGCGTATTTACCAAGAAAAAAAGTGCCTACGTTCACAGCTCAGAGTCACAACAGGAATGCTGACCTACAGTACAACTGTTTAATAAATCGGCAAAAAATTGAGCGAATACAGTACTTACACAACACTGATAAGAAATTTAACAGTAACAGTTTTAGTGTTGTAAAGGGATTAAATGCCATTCTACAAACTGGTTATCCAGCAAAATACAAAATTTTATCTTTTTCTCAACCAATATGTTGAAACAAAGCCAAAGAGGCAATTTATTTGTTTCAGACGCATTTAGTATGCGACGGATGCAAGCAGACAGGAAAAAAATAAACTTGATGTCATGGGTACGTGAAAACAATTCTGTTGACGATTCACTCTCGTTAACGTATGATCCAGCACTGTACCGCAATGGCTGTCATGAAACGCGGAAAGCGTTATCAAGGCACAAAACTAATAACTGAATCTTTAAACTATCGTCTATCGTAAGGAATCCTTTCACAGAAAAGAATCAGATACTAACATCTTAACAGAGCATATATTTTTAAGCTCATTCAAAATCTGAATCTTTAAGGTGTGCTTTCGTAAGTTTTTGTAGAAGCACGCCAACAATATTTATCTCCTTTGTTATATTTAATATTTCGTATTTATATTTAATATGTAATAGCAAGATTGAATATCTAACTCCTTTGCGAAGCCAGTCTTTGAACAAAGGGTGTACAAGTTATTCCCAACCAAGCTCCAGCGATAGGAATTCGCTAATTTCTGCCTAACACCGAATGCACCACGCAGTAGTCAGTTCAAACAACTTCAAATATTTTGCAGTGAACAATAATTTGCGACTTATTGTACCACAGAAATCTTTGACAGCGTAACGGGCTGAAAAATGGGACTGCAGCCATACTCCACATGGCGGTTATAGCTCACAGTCACAAACATCTCATTCGTTGGTAGAAACATGTGATTTGCTAACTGAGCGGATCCCATGAGTATTGTAACTTGCAGTCTAAACGAACCATAATGAGATGTTGAGGCATGCACAGTTATAGTTTATACTGCGTTACACTGCAGTCTGCACCCATTGCGCCAAACAAAATACAAATCAGGAATCGGTTCTTTATAGATCAGTTGTTCTTGGCCGGAGGTACACCTCCCCAGGGGGTGTCAATAAACTTCAAGGTGACGCGAGACCTTATGTGCTCTACAACATGGAAAGTTTGATCAATAAATTTACCAAGAAATACATTCGCAACTTTTTTAAAGTCAAGGGGGCTTGAACAAAGGACAACTGCTTAATTGAGTCAGGGTGGTGAGAAGGCTAAGGACCATTGTTACAGATTGTTTAACCAACTACAAGCTGACTTATCTATACACACGCTCGGACTAATAATACGAGATGAAAGACGGGATTGTATCTTTGATGCACCCTTTATTTCAGCTAGGTGCATGTGAACAATTATCTAATATTAAAATTTTCATAAAATTTGGCTAAGGGACTTTCAACCACTGGAAAGATGGGCGCAACTGGTCTTTGGTACATGTGAATACAGAAGCAAAACGATTTTTGAGGTTTCGTACCAACAGAGAACCGTACCGATTTCGGTTTGTTGAGAGATCAATTTCACAAAAGCGCATATTTAAAAATTCATTTCTGATGCTGTGACCTGCGGTGGAGCCAGTCAATCATCCCATACACTAAGTTCAAGACAAGCACTGAATACTGAAGCGAAACTGAATGCATTCAGTAATAATTCAGTAATGAATGCATTCCTACGGGACTGTGGAGACGTATATTTTTGCGAAAGATCTGCCAAAACAAACGAAAGGGGTTTCTGCGTTGTGTCCTGAGTTCAAGCGCTGCTTTATTCAGTTTTTCTGTAACTTTCAGTATACTTTTTCCGTATTTTGGGGATGTTAATGATTGCAATCGTACCGTAATTGCAACCTCTGGGTTTAGTTCGAGCAAGGTCTACCAGCAACTGCCAGCTCCTTTGTCAAAGCAGCTAAGAATGCACATTAAGCTGTTGCAGGTTTCAGGAACACTTGCTCCAGTGGTAACACGGGCAGTGGCACACACCCCCAAAACAAATAAACATGCATGCAACCTGCATGCTTAGATGCGTTCAAAGCATAAATGATCCTTACGGAATCAAACGGAGACAAGTAGAGATTTCAACAACACCGACTACCACATTTCATGAATCATGGTTTCACTTTGTTACAGTTTTTAAACAATTCCTAATGCTTTGAGCGCAGTACCCATCGAAAAGATCCTGTCTCAGCATAGGAACAGCCAGTATGACGTTTACATGTTATACATTCCGCCCAAGTAGACACCTCACCCCTTTTTCGAACAGAATCCAGTGCATTAGCCTAAATTTGCCGAAACGTTGTTTGATAAGTTTACTCCAGTTACACAAGTGCAATTTTAAAACGACTTAGTCTTGATTTTCTTTCATTCATTTTCATTCCTGCTTTTCCCGTGGAGAGAGTCGTGGGAGCAGCAGCCCTAAGAGGACCCGAAATACCTCACGGTCAACACCAATCTCAGATGTTCTGCTGGCTCCACACCAAGACGGGACCAAGCAAGGTCGGAGATGTAGTTACTCCCCCCTGGCCCTTGGACGACCTCTGAGTCGCTTTCCCGTGGGTGGCGCCAGCAGGACTTGCCTCGCCCATCTTTCCTGGGATATCCTAGACTTAGACACATGACCGAACCAACGTTGCTGGGATCTCTCGATTCGGAGAAGCGGCTTGAAATTCAGCGATTTACGAATTTCACAGGTGCGCACTTTGTCGCCAAGTGTCACACCGTGAACTCATCCCTTCCACTTCTACTTGAGATAGTATTTTTTCAGTCATTACCCAAGATGCTTGACCATAGGTGAGGGTCGGAACAAAGACCGACCTAAAAACTGACAGCTTTGCAGTGTTTCAAGCTATCGTTTTGTGACTACAGAGCGATAAAGAACTGCATTTTTTTTCTCAATCCGTGCATCAATCTCCTTTGTTCCCCTTCCGTTATTCGTGAATACCACCCTAATGTAGTTGAGCTTACCTCTGATTTTTGTTTAATAATAAATTTATTTTGTATGATTAATCATCAAATTTTAAGGGAAACACAATTGACTTAAACAGAGTAACGTCATGAGATCTCTTGTCCAGGTGCAAAAACGCGTCTCGCAAAATCTCAGTAGATCTACAGGCTGTGTCGGAGACAGCTAAAAGGTAATGTAAAAAACGCAATGATAAGAACAGAAGAATAGTTTAAGTCGTCATTTAAGTTCACAAAATACCATGTTATTTTGAAGTCCGTGCAAATGACTTTGTCTTGCGCGACGTTCCCTGCAAAAACATTGTACAAAAGCTTGAGCAAAACTTCTGTACGAATGCAAGCATGTTAGATATATAGGGTGCCATCGTTGCGATTTACACTGCCTCGCATATCAAACTTAGATATAAAACGACGACGGAAACGTTGCGTTTAACCGCAAATGCCGCATCAGACTTTTTTATTTCCAGTTTATATACAATTCCTTCCTTGTATTTCTATTTATGGCTGCAGGCAACAGGTAAAAAGCTGCAATTGTCAATAACCCATACCATGATACGAAAAGATATAATACAAACAATGACAAATAAGAAATGACGAGGGTCGGATGGCTGAGGAGGGTTGTTGCATTAAGAGGCAAATGCAGCCACAGAAGCAGTCAATAATAATAAAAAAAGAATCTAACGAAAACTAACTCCAATATGTTTGAGAATATCAAGTACCCAACTGAGACGGAACTTTGGAATCTCTGGGACATTTTAGTTTAATCTATCACCGATGCACATAAACGCAACACAAACGCGGCCAAAGTGTTGGGTGCAAGCATAATGAATGAAATCATGTAATTCTTTGAGTTAAACAGCTTCAGTGCACACTTTCTTATATCAGAGAAATATCAGCTTTGCAAAGGATGTTAACAGTAATTCATGACGAGATCAAACAAACCTGTCCAAATCTCTTCCCAGACCATGCAAGAGTGTTTGCTGCGGAGCTCTTGACGTTGTACCAGGGTTCATCTGCCTTTGGTTTTTCGCTTGCTTCGCTCTCGACACCGCAGCCGCACTAGTCGTGAATAATTCAACATGAAAATTGCGATTGTAAATCTTTTTATTTTTTGCATGCAACACGAGCTAAAACACATCACGTTAATCTAGATGGGGTGACGATTGCAAATTCAACAACAACGTAATTTGAAGCTGAGAGTAGCTTATAGCTAATTTAAAAACTGAATGGCACAAGCGTACCCTGCATTCGAGACAGTTTTCCCACTTCCTTCAAATCCTTTGCAGTTATGGTCTTGAGCATGCCGATGACGCAGACAGAAGTTCAAGCGACAGCCAGGACAGATCACTGGCATTAATTCATGTTGCTTGCATCGAGGAACAGAACATCTGTTCGCATAGGCCTACATGTAAATAAATGATAATGTTAGAATATGCGTCAAAACTGTCGCAATTGCGCTTGTTGCGCGAACTACCACCGTAACAGCTTTCCTGCAAAACATGCATGCGCACAAACATCAAGCGCTGTTTCAACTGAGCATCAGTTGAAATCATTACGTAAGACACAGCACAAAGCAAGATAGTCAAGCCTTGATTCTTTGATCATTCTTTGATCACGAAAGTTATCCGCAGCGAAAAATGAAATCAAGCACACAGTAACACTCAGCGCCAAACGACCGAACAGTAACATTTGCGCCAACACTGGTTTGACATGTATTTCCAGAGCTTTGTTGAGTAGAGTATGTGTTTTTATCCCACCTGTTTCTCGGAATTTTTGCATCGAAAACGTAAGAGACTTGTTTGAACAAGTATAAATGAAACTTGTTCAAACAAGTCTCTTACATTTTCGATGCAGTATAAATGAAACTTCGTTGCGAAACAACTATGATAATTTAAGCTGCTTTCTATACATCAGAGACCATATTCATGTTTACAGGATCCATTTTCAAACAGACAATCCGTCGCTGCATTAAATTCGTAGCGACGGATTATACAGCTTGCAGAGCTCGTATGACGATACCTCAAATTGAGCACACACAAAAAGAACTTTCTACAAACCTTCAATATAATGTAGCACATGACCTTAGCTGTGAGACAAAGCAGACAAGTGAAAAAGATCACAGTGGGCCCACAATCTTGGTAAGGGACTCTGACTGTTCTGAAAATGCCGAAAGTGTTTTGTAACTTTTTTAGTAACCAGGCAAAACTTGCGCTAAAAAAATTCAGTGATGTGCTGAACAATCCTGCAGGACGAGTGTACTGAATCTGAGTTGGCCTAATTCTTCCTGTTCTAAAATTTTTCACATGAAAAAGCATTGGTTTTCTAGGCATTCTCCGCTGTAATACTGCACTGCGCTGGTTGGGATCCATCATCAAATACAGTGGTTACGTTTTGTGATGACATGGCAATTGGACTTACATCTATACCTCTGAGTCTGCCGTCAAGTGCTCTCAAAAAATCAATATTCAACACCATCATAATCGTCAATTTCACATAACAACAACTTTCTTTTGTGATCTGTTAAATTCACGACAGCTTGTTCTTTATGCATGAATTGTTCAAGTTAATGGCAAACTCAAGAAGCATGCAAATAAGGTGGTAACAAATGGAATCCAAACCATAAACCACATGAATCAACACTTATACATTTCCTGATTATAAGTCTGATAAACTGATCTTCTGAATAGCTCATATCATACACAATGCAATTTTCATTCAACCAGTGTGTTTTTAACACAATGTTTGTGAAGCAAACTTTTGAAAAAATGAATCTAAGCACATAAATTTTTTCAGTCAGGAAATACCTTTCTTTTCTTTTTAGCAGGATCAGACTGGCAATCTCTATCAATGTGTTCTCCAACCTTTATGTCAGGCATTTCTCCTCTAGGAACAGAGATTGGCTGATTACACAATGGACAAACAGGAACTTGTATGTCTTTTTTGTATGCAGATGAGCAGCGATGATCATCATATCGAATGTGACTTTTACTAAAAATCAAAAGATAGTTTTGGTACATATATATCAAGTCTGTCAATAGAGAATTTTACCCACACAGTGAAAACAGACTTGGTACAAACATCATCACACAGTCAGTCCAATCACCAGTCAATATAACTAATATGGTGCAACACATGTAAAAATCAAGCATGAGCATATTTCAAGTTCTTCTTCCAATAGCCAAAACGAAACAAGACCTTGTGTCAAAAATCTTAACAACAAAAGTAGAAAGCCTGTAACTCTTCGCATGGGTGTGTACCACTCTTGTAGAATGATGTATACTGGAAATATTGGGGGATTTATCAATAAAGCAGAATTCACCTATAACAACTTCAGCCATAACAATGCTGTTTTATCAGTCCTAGCAGAATTTCTATCTTTCATGTGCATTGGTGTCTGGCTGTAACAACTTTGGCTATATTGTCACTTTGCCTAGCGCAACAGCGATGATTTTTGTCAGTCTCCGCAGAATATTTTGTTTATTTATAATGACAATTGCAAGTGTTCTCTACAGATTGAAGAGTAGGATCAGTTATGCGGAGTCCCCATACAATATTTTATCACCAAAAATAGGAACACAGTTAATTTATGTGGCCAATCTTTGAGATGTGACGGGTTGACATAATAATGGTATCAAGGATTGCACTATTAGCAGCAATGGGGGCAAATCATTAGAGTTTTACTGTACAGTAGTAGGGAGTGTTGCACCTGTAGTCTGTTTGATCAATAGTCTTTGTGAAGCAGTGTGTAAATTGTTGATCAAAAGAAGCAGTATCCCATTATGGAAGAAGTATGATATCGTTGTTTCGCTCAATAGCAAAACTGGTACCAAAGTGATAAAACTCAAAAAGATTTCGATATTCCACGTGTGAGCAATCAATTTGTCTCGCGGGCCATTTTGAGAAGACCATGTTTGGTGGAGAGCCATACCTCCTTAGTGAAATAGAAGCAAGTCTCGGTTAAAATAGCCTAAGCAGTCAGCACTAACATTTGTTGTGATACGTTCAAGGAAATTTCAGATTTGAAGATATTTTCTGAATGCCTCCGCAGGCCACTTCAAATGCTGTGGTGGGCCACATTTGGCCCGCGGGCCGCTATTTGCCCACCCCTGCGATATTCCAACAATGACATTGAGTGCAGTTTAAAAAAATAAAGACAAAATAAATTCTCAGTTTTTCTTATCAGGCTATACATGAAAACACGATACACTGAACTAAAACGCCATCTCAGGAACCATTTATTGTGGACCAGCTATAATGACAGTTTGCCTATGATGGCACTTTTTCTCTAGTCCATGAAATGACATAATAAGGCAATTCTACTGTGTTGTACCCTGAATTTAGCATTACCTGATACACACATCTTTGAGCAAGTTAGGACACACAGATATCATAAACTTGATTTACTTATGAACTATTTGAGTGAAGCATATATATGACCATGACCAGTGAGCACATTTGAAGTTCAGCATGCATGTTACAATTAAGATTTATAAATAACATCACATTTAGAGAGAAACCAACAAGGTTATCTAGCAATCATATTTTTTATATCTGAGTAAAATTTACCAAAAAGCACCAATTTACAGTTCTTGGCATCAATGATTTTCTTTGCTTTAAAGCAATTTCACTGTCGCATTGGCTCGAGCTGTTTGTGCTTCAGGTTATATTTGATATGATTTGGAATGCTGTACCAAACAAGGTTCATTGTTCAATCTCTAGATGGTCATATTTCAGCTTTTGTGGCCTCATCAGTGGAGTACAGAATAAAGTAACAGCTGTGACTAATTTATGCTTTTTAAAGTTTAAAACAAAAATGAACACCAGTGCACAACAACCAAAATGAAGCATATAACTCATTTATTATACACTTAGTGCATGTAACCCTTCTGTTACCAATTTCATCTTTGCTCCTCTTCTGTCATTACTAAACATCAACTAGTTTTGATGTACCAGAAAAATGTTGAAAAATTAAATGTTATAAATGGAAGTTTGCTTAACCAATACTTGCACCATGGTTGCCACAGCATAGGTGATGCACTGTTTTACTGCAAACAGTAAAATGCTGTCATCTAGAGCAGGCCTGCCCAACCTTTTTAGTGTTGCGGGCCACTTTCACATGAGGAATTTATTGAGGACCACAAACGTTTTTTGTGGCATAACAACAAGCTATTCTGATGTAACAAATAAGGTTTATGCGATAACAAGAGGTGGCAATGAGTCCTATGCACGCAGTGTTGCTAGCTTGTATGGATGTAAACCAAATCTAAAAAATTAACATATTTTCGAAGCATTTATTATATAAGTTTGTGAGTGGTAGACCCATAACAGAAACAACAGGCATAATTTTGGTGTGTTTTGATGGCAAATATGACCTGTAAAAAATACTAAAAATTTAAAAAATCTGCTTATGAACTTATTACATTGTGTGCCACTTAAAACAACATTGGGGGCCCTGCATGTGGCCCGCAAGTTGGGCAGCATTGATCTGGAGCAGGGGTCTCCAAACTACGGCCCGCAGGCTGCATTTGGCCTAAAAAGCCATTTCATCCGGCCTGTGAAGCCATTTTGTCAATGATGAAAAAATAATATATTAATGAAAAGTTTGTTGATTTTGTAGAATGCAACCTTTCCCGAAACAATTACATTGTGTAAGAAGGCTGGCCCTTGAACCACTGTGTAATAGCTTATGTAGCCCTCTGACAAAAAAGTTTGGAGACCCCCCTGATGATCTAGAGAGTAGAGAAACAATACCAAAGTTGTCCATCACCAGCAGGTACAAGTGAAACACTCTACCTGTCTGATATGATATTGTGTGACAAAACACAATCCTGCTCGCACCACATTTGCAGTTGCAGCATTCTCAAGTGCGATGTTGAGCAGTTGTTGCCATCAGTAAATTGCTTACATTTGTACCTAATGTTGATAGCCACATAGACTATGCTTCATTTATGAAGCTACAAAGTATGGAAAACAAAGCTGTGCGATGAAAAATTATATCCTGCGCAGCAAACTTGCTAATCTTTGCATTTGTGAAGTAGAATTTAAAGTTTGAAGCGTTTCAACTTACCAAAAAATTTTTTCACAAGCATCACATTTCAGAGGAAGAAAATCTGAAACATACATAATAAAGTGAATCTTTTCTTTGATCAATTTAAGCAGTCATGGTATCAGTTATGATATTTCATGAAGACTATATGATTACATGATACCTGCCAGACATGGATAAACTAACATACATCATAACATCTAAGAAAGGCAGGTAAAGTTATTGACAAAGTGAAGAAATTCATTTAATAAAATGCAGATAGAAATAGGCAGCACTTAGCCATATGAAGATACAACTATACAACCAGCTGTAAAAAGCTTTATGCCGCTATGCACTATGTGCACATTACAGCGTTGGATCATCCTTTCTCAAAACATGCCCATATTTTTGCTAACTTATCCACCACATCTTGTCGTCCCAACATACCCATCAGTTTCCTTGTGTTCTTTATGTCTAACAACTTACTCGACACGCCGCTCTCACCACACTTCTTTCAGTTTGCCTTAAAATCACCATTTCATTTTCTTTAAAATACCACGTTTCGCTTCCATACAATGTTGTTGGTCTCACACAACTTCGAAGATTTTTTCCCTTTATCTTTGGCAGGAACCTTCTCCCTATTAGCAACTCAATGCATTCCCTGAATTTCATCCAACTTTTGCTCTTGCCATCACAGCTGTCTGACATCCCTGACCAGCATTCACCTTATCCCCCAAATAGCTGAACCCTTTTACAGTTTCAAACCCATGACATAACTCTTCCATTGGCACCACCATCTCATTTGTGCCTTTCTTTAACATGTTTGGAGCTGTTGTACGAGTATACCGTACTTTGAAATCACGCACTGAACACTAATTTTGTGCTACTTTGCAACTGAATAACTTGCCAGTCGATTGTGCTAGAGAGCTATCGAAACCCTCAAAAGACTCAGTGAGTCTTCTAGTTTGCAATGAAAAAAATTTTTTGGTTTTGGGTTTCAGGTGTCTTTGCGGATGATGTCATAAGTGGGGTAGGTTTTCGGCCAATTTGGCTCAGGTTACCTTGCCCTGGGCCAAACTGCTAGATGGAAGTATTTCACTCAAGTATTTATTGGAAACTATCCAAGTCTTTTGAGCCTTTGATCAACTTTCTAGCATTTCTGGTTCAAAAATTAGGGTGAAATTACCAATTTTTGATAATTTAACCCTTTAAAAGTTACGGTGAAATTACTAATTTTTGGTAAAATTACCAATTTTATGTTTTTTGGGCCATAACGGGCCATAACCAATTTTATGTTTTTTGGGCCATAAACCTGACCTATGTTCCATAGGCTACAGTTCTAGATTTTTTGCATGCAAATATAGCTTATGCACCCAGCCGGCATACTATATTTATTCGATTGTAAGCTGTGGCTTATAAAGGTTTTTTCATCATTTCATGCAGCTTATAATCAAGAGCAGCTTGTATTTTTATTTCTTTACCTTATGGAAAGCCACAGATGACACTCAGTCTTTACTTGGTCATTTTTTTTTCAACCAAACTCTCTTTTCACATTCTATTCTCTTCAGCATCATGTGCACATCCGTTACTGGAGGGACTATGATGAACAAAAGGCAGTTGCAGTGGTGGAAGCATCTTTACCAGGGTTACAAATAAATGCGAAACTTGCTAGTACGCAAAAGTATCTCAGAGGCTGAGGTAACCGATGTTCAAGGGCAGCTTATAGCACCATATCATGCAGCTTACAATCAAGGGTGGCTAACAATCAAGTAAATATGGTATTTCGTCATACTTAACAGTCAATGAGGAGTATGTCAAATGTGACAACGAAGAGTAATGACAAAGATACAGACATTGTTGTTGACCCTCTCCCGTGGTTTATAGGCATGCTAAAAGACCAGAGTAACAGGCAGGATCTAAATAAAGTGATGCTGGACTATTACGAAAAAGAAACTATCCTGGCATCTAAAATATGTTTACATGAAAGACTGAACAAGCCTGGAGACCAGAGACTCAAAAGATACAAAGGGCCCGATGCAGGAAAGAAAAACCTTGAGGATATTTGGGCTCTATTCGATCAAATG
>Ga0210059_1004383_pt1 | contig 22755 bp, 14 predicted proteins | sample Ectturendosymbi2_FD_188042 | JGI IMG/M metagenome (GOLD analysis project Ga0210059, IMG submission 188042) | Ecteinascidia turbinata endosymbiont from Florida, USA - Sample 2 (SPAdes) (version 2) | ecosystem: Host-associated > Tunicates > Ascidians > Unclassified | place: Key West, Florida...
AAACGTTTCGATTGCTATGCACTGAAGATGATAACAGTTGTTATCGAAACGTTTGCAAGATGTCAGTTGTATCGTTTGCTTTGGCCGTAGTATTTATTATAACAGAAAAGTTGATGTGACATTGCTCATCTCGAACAAAACGCATTCCCTGTGCTTATTGCTACTAAAACGATATCGAACATGCCACACTGGCCAATGCAATGAAACACGTTTAAAGGAATTACTTAGCTCGATGCATCTCCCCAAGGCTAGGATAAGTGATCGAACATAGTTTACAGTGTACACAGGGAATGGAATGGCGGGCATATCCTTTTGTGTAACAGTCTGCTCTCTAAGATCCAGATGACCTTCTTGTTGCCATTCAGCACTTTCCACGTTTTCTGCATTTACGTTTATCACCATGATCGCGCGTTGTCGGTGGGCAGCCGCTCTTACCGGCCGCGCTAATCTGGTTTGCACTCTTTGTTGCTTATGCGTAGCCTTGTACTTTCGCAGTATCAACAGCGAAGCAAAATACAGGTAACAAGTCTTGCGTGTTCTATCACGTACAACTTTCTGAACCGAAGGACTATAGAAATCATAGGGGACAGAACCAAATGTTGCAGCTGAGTTATGAAGAAGATTGTGCACTCTTGAACTCAAATCCACGAACAGGGATGAAACTTGTGCTTAGAGCGGTTAATCGATCGTTCAGGCACTCTGATTCCTTGGCTTGTTTGCGCAACAGGCAAAGCTGTTGGAAGAAATCTGCCTGCAATCACATTGACATAGGAGCTTCTTGACTTTGTACGAGAGCTGTGGAGCCGGAACCGAAGCAATGTTGGATGGCTGGAGCCAAAAGATGATGGAGCCAGAGCCTGAAATTTGTGTTCCGGTTCCACAGAAATAGTTTGTTGAACAAGGGAGTTGTACAAGTAGTAAAATAGTTTTTAGTGTTCAATCGACCAAATCGTGCTGGAGCCGGAGCCAAAAACTTCTAGATGCCGGAACTGGAGCCAAAAAATTCAGATGCCTGGAGCCGGAGCCTGAAATTTGAGTTCCGGGTCCACAGCCCTGGTTTGTGGGGCAAGGGAATTGTAAAACAAGACAATTGTTTAAAATTTGGTTACCAAATCATTCTGGAGCCGGAGCCAAAAACTTTCAGATGTTGGAGCCGGAGCCTGAAATTTAAGTTCCAGCTCCACAGCCCTTATTTGCACAGCTCTTCTTGTTCTTACGTGTTACAATCTGCGTTGTACGGATGTGTCGAATATCCAGCAATGCTGATCTTTCAAAACAAGATGCTGTTCAGATTCGGTTAGTTCGATATATTCAGCAACAGTTGAAAACCAAATTATTTCCAAATTATCCTGGGAAAGGATCAAATCGCTGAGTTGCCGATTTATTGGTGCCATTTTTCCTTCAACTTGTAAAACGTACTACGTCTAGGGGTGTTTGCAGCGATAGACAAGGCATCAAGTTTTTTTTAGCAAAACAATGAACGCTAACCTTCGTAACTGTTTGGTAGCGTTAATCTTCGTCAGGGCCTCCATCTAGAGTTAGGCTATAACAAAAACTCTCAACCAGTTGATCAGTTAGAGCTCCAGTGATGCTTTCTTACTCCTTCAAATCCAATAGCATTTCGAAGTCGAGGCCGTGGTTCATTGCTGTCAAAGACCAGTGCTTTCCCCATCTTATCGCAATATAAATCGTACCAGAGTAACCAACCGCTTCTTTGTTTCCTAGTCCATCAAATTCAATGTGAATTTATGCATAAAGCCACGGAATGAGCTTGTGTTAATCAGTCACCAACTAAACTCCTGCGTGGGGGTTAACAACACGAATTTGCGGGGTTGCGGGTACCTGCATTTGCGAGGCGGGTGCGGGAATCCGCACTGCTATGCATGCGGGTGCCGACTGAATTTGGTGCGAGCGGGAGGGGATAAAGAAATTCTTTGTGTGGACAACTGCATATTGACCCGATACCTATGAAAGTGAAGAAATTCAATGTTGCAGAGAGCTTGTGGTACAAGCGTACAGCGACAATGTCCAGTGGTGGCGAGACCACAAATTAAAATTTCCACCTCCCCTTGATCTTGCAAGAAATACGTTGCGGGTGATGGCAATTAGTGTTGATAGTGAACGAGTGCGTGGTATGGCTGAGAATATCGTGAATAGCAGAAGATCAAATGTAAAGAGTTCGTCAGTGAACCGCATACTCTTTTTCAGCAGTGCTTTCAAAATCTAAGAAATAAGCGCTCAAGGTTGACCAAAACTATGCTTTGCAGCATGGGTTGCGGAACCTTTTTCAAAGTAGGGGGGAACAAGTTTTTCAAATTGGGGGGGCGCAAGTGCATGTCAAACAAACTATATAATTTTTTGTGGTTTAATTGGCCATTATGATGTCACAAGCATTGAAATATGACATCATTAACTTATGTCAGCATGTTTAAACAATTTTATCCAATGTTTTATAAGCACTTGACGACTCCCATCTACACTACACCCTATCTATCGACGCTACACTGACTTGAGCACATAAACGTAAGCGGGCTAGTTGTTCTTACTAATTGTGTTACTTAAACTTATTTAGGCAAAATTCGATATTTAAAACTGGGGGGCCTAGACCCATGCGGCATCCCGGTTCCGCCACCTAGGTTTTACAGCATTTTTGAAGAGATTATGTTGGATTTGAAACGAACCGCTTTATAAATTGTCACTAGCGATGAAACACGGTGCATGAACTTTTAGTGGTTTTCAGACACACAGTGACAGGGGCAGGTTTGGGACAGAACGAGTGCGGGTCGGGAGCGGGCAAGATTTCTCAAATGTTTGCGGGTTCGGGTTTAAATTTTGAGGGTGTGGGGCGGGAGAGGACAAAATTGCAACCAGCGGACGACTACCAACAACCAGTCGTGATCTGGGAGACCAACACGATATTCAACATGCATCAACAGGACACCTCCCATCAGCGTGTTTTGCATGCTTGTCACTATGTGCTCTAATTAAACTGTCTGGTACCGTCAACACAAAAACGTTTGCCTTGGTGTTCATTGGAGGAATTCGGTTGAAGACGAAGGTAAATTCTACTTCTGCTAACGACAACTCCGTCGTTTTTCAACTGTACTGTTAACTGTTCTAAAGTTATGATACTTCAATACACAGTATGTCAAGTTGTTTATCGCGAGAACCTGATGCGTGCATAGCAATATTTATTGTTGTTTTGAGTATCAACGGCTGCTCCTCTACCACAAGTGGTCTGCCAGAATGCACCTTAGTTTTCAACGTTTTGTGTAGTTCGGGATTTGTTTAAAAAATCTTAATTTTTCTCTTCCTATTTTTCCCTGCCTTTTGACACATCTTTCGATGTTCTTAACTTGTTTTCCAACTCAGCCTTCCTTTTTTCAGCCATTGCAGCGTTGTAGTCCTTGCCTCAAAGGTTCACTCAGAGCTAGTAAATCAGAGCTGGCATCATCAATCTCCGCCTGCAGGTGATTGGCGCATTTTTAGCAAGTGCAACCACATCAGACCTGTTTGCACTCGATGTTGACAGCAAATCATGTGTTACATGCAGGGCCGGCCCTAGCAGTTGCGGGGCCCAACGCAAGACCTAATCGCGATGCCCCGCTGAGCAGTGATCTTTATGACGTCATCGTGTTCAGTCAACCGTGTTACGATCGTGGTAGAGCACAGATATACAGTCCAGCACTAACATGAGAATTGAGCACGTTTGCTAACGTTCGAGAGAAAATTTGCTGGTTCTGACGAGAGCGTTCTTTGTTAACATTGAAATTTATATGACGTTTCTGCTGAATTCTCAACCGCAAGGTGTATCTGGCAAAAATGAACAATCCACCCAAATACCATGGCGTGGGGTCCCAGAGGCGCGGGGCCCATTGCAGCTGCATCGGTTGCATCGGCTTAAGGCCGGCCCTGGTTACATTTCGCTCGTTTATCCTTCGCTGAATGAATCGAGCACAGATGATTTTCTTCTCTCGTTTGGCGCAGAAAATGTTTATTTTGATGAAAACGTGAATAGCGCATCCTTTATTTCGTAGTATTTTAAAGTGGCTCATGAGACATTCAACTCTTTTTTGAAAATCGTCAGTTTTTTTGATATCATTCCAGATTTTTCCACTTTCAATCTGAAAGACTTGCTTTGTTTTGGGGAGTATACGTCATAACATATAACTTGGAGCAGGGCCGGATTTAGCTGATGCGAAGGCCCATCGCCTAATCCACTTGTGAGGACACATCTCCCAATGTTACGATAACATGTAACTTGGGGTGTAACTGGAACGACTGGCTTCTCTTTTCCAAATGAATAAGTAAAAACTGTGCTAAATAAAAAAAAACTACTTTTCAAATGTCGCCTTATGCAGTAGCACTGCAGTCTGCTTCACAATACGAAACAAGCTCTCTTTGTCACGTTCTTGTCAACACAGAATCAACAAGGTTCAGTGATGCAACCAATAAGGCCTGTTACTTATATTTAACTTATTTTGTCTGGTTTGTGATGGAATGAGGTTATTTCCACTGCAGTACAGCTCGGCCGAGTGTTGCACTTCTTTGTTCATTCTACTGTAATTAGTAACTCCTCACTTCTTGCCGCAGGAGTGCAAACGCATGCACATGCATGGTTCTGCGGACGAACCGAGGTGGAATGGTCAAGAAAGTGTGTACGGTCCTGTGAAGTCGTGCTGATGTGGAACACGCCGAAGGTCACCGTTCGGTTGTAAGTGTGGGAGGGACAAGACACATATTATAAATATCGTTAGTCCCTGAGAAGCCATTCAAGCTTTTTTCTGAATTGGGGCAAAACCTTCATTTGCGTAGGACAACAATTTGTGTCATCACATATTCGTTTTTTCCCTCCCCCTCGTCACAAAGCGTCATATCACCCTCACCCCTCGGAGAGTGACGCCATTTGTGAATTGCCCCTTATATTCTGCAGCTACGGCCATTTCCTAAGTTATTGACTGCTGTCGGTCTTCGCAAGGCAATCTTTTTTCATTAATACCGGTTTTCTAAAGACGTCATTACTGACGGCCAGAACAAATTTGCTTTTTCCAAAGTTCTTTGTAAACAGCAACGCTCTCGTTAATGGAGGTACTAAAAAAGAAAGTAGAACGTAGCAATGTTTAGCTCTTACCAGAGTACTTTGTGGCACACGCTTCGAGAAATAACTTTCATTGCTTCCACTGCCGCTGCTTGATAAATTTGTGTATTTGTCAAGTTGCGGGTGCATGACGTGCATGGTGGAGCGGTTTATATCAGCAGAATTCGCTGGAAAAACAAAACAATAAATTTGTTTATGTTTTGTTGTAATAGGCAGAGAAAATCACATCCTGTTGCAAACATCGACGCAGAAATCAATGATTTGAATGAAACTGTGCTAAACATTTGATTCAATGAATATTTCTAATGATCAAAGTGGCCAGTACCAACAGGCTTCATTCGAGTCACTACTTTCTATAAGAACTTTTTTCTTTGACTTCGTTTAGTGTTTTCAACATACACACCAGACCAGACAAAGCATTCACCAGAATTGTTGACCAAAACAGTTGCACTCGTGTCGCGGCTCGCGTTCGTGAAAACTTGGGATGAGAAGTGAGAACAGGAGGAAGTCAGGTCAAAGTTTGAATCTTAATGAAAAGAAATTTCATTGCCTGTTAAGAGTGACTTCCACAGCATTTCAAAATTTGTGAAACAAGCGTTAATTCAAATCGGTTCTACTGTATATCAATAATAGCTGAAGATGCCAGCGCAGTAGGCAAAACGTATACTCTATAAACACCATGTATTGTCTTGTTTTGCTGTGAAACTCTCGCTTCTATAGATATTATTTGGTTCAAATATCCTTTATTTTCACATTTAGTGAAATGCTCCGACAAATATAGATTTTATAACCATTGTCTTCAATAAAAAAACATTATTCCAAATAATGTGTTTACACCTAAGACAACTACACTGTCACGTCAGGTTACACACGTGTCTTAGGTTTACTGAAAAAAAAAACCAACGAAAAAAATCAAGTTTTTTCAGACAGAAACTGACTTACATTTCAAATATTAGCAAATTATAATTTGTTTTTATTGTGAATAGCAAAACCAAAATTACAGAAAACATGTTGCTTCGTTCAATGTTTCAACTTCGCCCTATGATCATTATTATCAGGAAAAATAAAAAAGCCCAAAATGTAGACAAATGAAGGAGCAGTTTCAAAGGCAATCATGCTATATTACATAATAAAGTCCTTATGTCATCTCTCTGTTATCTGGGTCCTGTTCCTGAAAAAGAGATTCGAGGTGAAGAAGTTTCTTTGATCGGCGATGTTTCTCAATTTTCCGGTTGCTTAAAGTTAAATCGATGCGTGCGATTGGCCGACTAATGACTGCGTACTTCAGAACGTTGATCAAATTAATGTTCGTTGATCCGGGTTATTAAATTTCGGCGAGTTTGCCCAATGTAAGTTGACCCACAGGTGGATGTTAGTTTGTAAACTACATTTGAACGACAAAAATGATTCTGTTTGTCTTTATGTGGAAATTTATTTTCAACTTGTTGGTTTGGTGTATGAACCGAAACAGAAGGGAAATGATCGAGCAGGTAAGTTCAAATCTTGTATTTCTCGACGAACTTCATAAGAAAGTTATCCTACATAGAAGATAGGCATGTCAACCTTGTCTGGTACTTAGGAGTTTTTGTAAAAAGAATGAGGGTTTAGTTTGTCTTATTTAGATATTGTAAGACTCAGCGGTATATACTTGCTTTTCTCAAATTCTTACCAAAATTTCCAGAAATCTGCAAATCGCCTGTTTCGCCGTATTTCAATTTCAGCGATATAAGCTGAGAACGCAACTGTCGATTTTCTTCTGCCAAATACATCACTTTTCTTTCCAATAAAATATCGTTCATTTTCCTCTTTTCGCGTGACTTCCTCGCAGCCTCATTGTTTTTGCGTCTTTTAACCCAGTAATCGTGATTCTATTTAACAAAATGAAATAAGCATCACTCTGGTTGTCTGAAATATTGCGTTGCGTCAGTCAACATATTTGACAAAATGTCATCCACTCTGTTGGAGCCTGGAAAGTGGACATCCTTTTGAAAAATACTCGATGGTTAAACGGTATGAGAGCAATGCTGAAGGCAGTAGAGACTCCGGCACTCGGACTCTTCGGGCTTAGTCCAAGTCTCAATTACAATTTACATTGTGAAACGTGAGCTTCCTTGCTTTGTATATTTGTGCCACCACCCACTTCACTAATTAAGGTTGTTAACTCGGGAGTTCTCATGTGAACTTCATTGTTACGTAAATAATTCATTCATTGTCACGTTTGTTTCGTAACTGATTGTTACGTAACAGACGTCACAGAGAAATGACAGTGTCAGCCAGAATGAGAGCAAATGAAAATTTAAATGACGCAAGCCTCGAACGGTTGCATACAGTCAGTACAACCTTGTGATGAGCCCGAGTGACGCTGTTGACCTGACCTGGAGAAGGCGTTTGTTCGATAATAAGTAAACTTGGTGGTTCCTGATGGGCATCAAAGCAATTTTATTCAACTAAACCAGACATTTCAAACTTCGCTGTTTTTGATCTTTAGCACTGATTTGAATTGTTTTGCGTCACGTGATTTTAAAGAAAACACGTTTGGTGACGTAAGCAAGGAAGCGCGCGAAAGCTTCGCAACTGAAAGCCGCAAAAAGTGCGGATGCGCTCAGGCCCGTAACCAGGGGGGGCGAAACCCCCTAAACTTCTTTTCACCATCCTCTAGAAATACGTGTTGGACATAGTTTAAAAAATTTGGGCCCCTTTTAGAAAACTCTTCGCCCCACCTGGTGTCCCAAGCTGGTTACGGGCCTGGATGCATTGCAGAAAGAGTGATTTTACAGGAGTTCTCACAAAACTTGCAACGAACATGTGAAGTGTAAAGAGCAGGCTTCTCTGCATCAGAAGCTGCATGAAAGTCAGATTGAAAGTAAAGTAATTATTTAAACACAAACCTTATAACTTTCCTCATTCATGTTTCTGCACAAAAAGTGCGGACGCAGATGCAGAAGATGCAAAGACATTCAAATCTAGCAGTTCGGTGAAAAATACAGTTAGAAGTATATTTTGTAAACGTTGCATGCAGCATTTTGGTTTTAATGGAAGTACACAAAGTATTTAAAGTCGCAACGGGATGCCATAGTTCCCATTCCAAAGACTTTTCCACAAAACTTTAAAACTTTAAATCACTTAAATCTGCAAAGCATTTTTTTGTTTTTTCTTCCATAGTACAATTTAAAATTCTTGGTCGAGTTTCATCCGCATACTAATGCCTCTGTAATTTGAATGCTTTGCTAAATGTTTATTGCTGCGCTTTGGGATTAAGTTGCAACTATCTGCATCAACTGAAAGGCTTTAAATGACCTTTCATGAGACAGAAAGCACACATTTAGCAACTAAGATAAAACACCAGTTCAGATGGCAATGGACACTTTTTCACATGCCAGAGTATGAAAAGTAATGTCGCTATGCTAGAGAAATTGTCTACATAGCAGTTTGAACCTAACAAGACGTTCTCAACATTTTTTGCTTTGAGAAGAACAAATTTTTGAGGGAATCATACTCTCCATTTTCCTTCTGGCCATAAGAATCTATGCCCTTTTTTCAACCAAAATACTGCTTCGGCAAACTAATTGAAGGTAACGGAGCAAAAGCAAATGATCAGCTGTCATTAAGCAATGCATGATTCCCTCCCATTCCATATTTTATGCATCACGGAAAACCGAGCAGCTTAGCCATGCGTAACGGAAGATGGGAAAATAACCTCCTTCCCACACCTGACAAAAATTATGAAAAAAAATTAATAAAAGTTATGTGAAAAATTGGGGACATTGAGTCGAAGTTTTATTAAGTGTTCAAGAAACTACCTGAAAATCCTCGAAAGATGGGTAGAGGTGCGTTGAAGACCGTTTTTCATTTGCAATCATTCATATATTTTTCTAACGAAAATGGAAAGTTCTGGAAAAACTTGGGCAATATTGTTGTTAAAATTGAAACACAGACAGCTGGGCAATAATTCTTTGACCCCATAGAAAATTTAATCCTTCACGGTTGCACTAAATAGTAAAAAAAATCTTTGCAACAAACTTAATTTATCAGGTTTTTGCTGAATTGCAGTTTTGTTGATTTGTAATATATTAAAATGGAGTATACATATTTTCACTTTGACGTCGTTTTTGACCTCTGTTGGTAAAAAAGAGATGTTTGCTGGTCGGTGAAACGCCGTCTGCGTTTGAATAAGTCACATAATTTGTTCAATCCAAATATACACAGTTCACTGCAATAAAGATCTTATTTTTTTTCGTGGCATCAGCCATAGGCTGCAGTTTTCATTTCCCAGACAAGAACAAAATTTTGGTTTCATGTTTTTTTCTTAATTTTCGTTGAAAATCACCAACTGTTTCCTCACTTTATACAAAATTGTCTTTTATTTAAATATTCAGCTTTAAGCTAAAACGAAGCTTCAGCCTTAGATTCCCAAGTCACTAACGATGCCAATTGTTTACTGAAAACTTCTACATGTCACACACTTCACCTGCTTCAGCCATTATTTTGGTTATAAAACTTCAGTGCATGCGGCAACTTAGTAATATAAGTTTCATATTTTGACTGAACCTGAGACGGAGATAATTCTGATGCTAGTATAGTTTCCAGCCGACCGACGAAAAAGCGACAGCTCTGCTCGCGCAAGGCTAAGTTAGTCGAGAGACTTATTCTTTCGTGGTTTTTCTCGGAGCTCTCGTAAATTTCGTCCGCGTTTCTTGGAAGTGTTGAGATCTGACCAGACCGCCAGGCAAAAATTTGTGAGTTTAAAATATCACTGACAACAAAGGCATTTAACAAGAAATGTTTGCGCCTGAGCTTTACAGCATGATAACTATTGAATAAGGGAATGATGAGTATAGTATGATTTAAGGAAAGCATGATATTTATTTAAAACAAAAAAGATCTTCTATGAAGAGCACGATAACTATTTTAGAAATATATAAGAAATTGTTCCAACCGAAGGCATTAAGCAGAAATATCGTTTCTCAGCTGAATAATAACTTTCCTGTGCATATTGAAATTTAGTTAAAACAATTATAAACAATGGCTGCATGTGCGAGAACCAGCAACACATAAAGCTTGACTAAATATAGCACAAACCTTCTTCTTTTGCCGTTTAATACTTCTGCTTTTTGACTTGAAGGACTGCGAAGAGCGCATGAAATCTACAGGGTTGGCACAAGTTTCTTTAAACTAGGAAGGCGTCTGGCTCGAGCATATAGCCTTTGCCGTGATTAAAGTATTGTTGCCTATAGTTCCTATTCGCACCAAAACTCTGATATATGGCAAAATACATTAACAACTTTGTGTTACACAAGGTGGTTATATTGGTTTCTTACAGCAGGGTTGGTTAGAGCACAAGTGAGATGGGAATCAAGCGGCTGGGCTTCCTTCAACACAACATCACATTCCTTGGCGACAACAAAGCTTATAGAAGACAGTCATCGCCTCGGGTGAAATCTTTTCGCTGAAACTTGCCGAAATTCAGCGAAAAACTCCGAGCACGCAATTCCCTTAACGAGTTGCGGAGCCTCTTCCAAGAAAAAGAGCTTTCTGCGGTCATGTGCGAAGGAGAGTTTGTCCTGAACTTAGCCCAAGGCTTGGCTTAACCGTGCGTTCACTGTTGTTAACTCCGTCGTTACATGCGAACTTTTTCGGAAGTGGCAAGATTACGCAACAAGTACGTTGCAAACCACAAGAATCCAGCCAGTCAAGGATCTCGGTGGTATAATTGCTGTATGCTGCAGTGGCTGAAGCTGTTTTTGAAGTTTTCATTTTCACTCGTGGTGCTCAACCAACAGCTTTCATACTTGCGTTTATGTCTTGTTTATTTCAGCTGTGAAACTATTAGCAGCGCAGTCCACTTATTGGTCAAGTCAAGGAATTATGTAAACATTACTGTAATCAACCTACACAGTATTGTTATTAGTCCATGTGAAATGGACCTTGGATGTGAAATAAACACATAAACAAAAAGTATCTAAACAAACAATTAAATTGCCTCAGCGCTGCATACCCCTTCGAAAGTCTGAACAACAAAATGATGAGAGGATTTTACGTTTTTAGCTGAATAATACGATTGGTCGATTATTGTTCTCAACAATGTAAAGCAAGCAACTGGCATTACACAATTAAAACTGATGAATAAGAGTTCTTCCACATCTTAAAATTGAAACGAAGTTAAATTGAAACATCTTGTTTGCTATATGACTGACAGGGCCCTTGAGAGCAAAAAGATGTGCTGGTGCGAGACCTGTTTTACCCCCCCTTATAATTGATCATAACTGATTAAGAGCTTCATTCGCTTTTCGATACTGTGACTAGAAAATGGCATACTTTAGTTATTATTTTACATTATAACCATTTACCAGTGTTATTACTTAATTTCAAAAGGTTTCAAGCAGATCTCAAAGAATACACATAACACAGTTGTTTTGCGAATTTCACAAATAAAATTAACGTTAATACAAGCAAATGTATTAATTATATAACCTCAATACAGTAATACAAGAACAAGAATTTGGTTACTCGCTTTTGCATGGGTTTTACCAGTTTTTGGCAATTTTCTTAAATTTATTGTCTCGACACAACACTGGAATAATGGCCTCTACAGAGATGATCACTATCCGGTTTGCCATTGGATATCCGGCAGGATGGTAAGTTTGCAACCGGATATAGATATTCCAAAACTGCTTTCAAGATGGAACCGCATAAGGATAAGGACACCCGATCTGAAACGTTTTATTCGATATTTTGAGGATTCAGTCTGTGATTGGTAACTTTTGATCTTGGAGAAAGTTGCACATTGCGCAGTCATTTATACATTTTCTTCGGTAGCATCTTTTCAGCTTTTTGTTCCATGCCTCTGATTCCATCTATGCATTATAAAAGACACACTATCGGATAGTTTCCGGGTACGATAGTACGATTTGAACCAAAACAGGATTCGGATCGGATACGGATATCAGTTTTTAAAAACAGGATAGGATTGGATAGTAAAACAACACTATCCGATCATCTCTGGCCTCTATTAGGTGGGTGATAGTGGTGCAATACAATTTTTGTTGCCGAGATTTTGTTATTGATCACAGATTCTCAGTGGGTTTAAGATCTCGAGAGTTTCGATACCAATCTAACACACATACTTTTTGTTTCTTGAAAATCGTCTTCACTTTTTTAGATGAAAGATACGAGGCAAGGTCCGGTTGAAACTTTTTTCCACCATTTGGAAATACCCTGCACATATTTAGAATGACTTTCAATTAATTGTGGTCTTCAATACCAGACTATATTAAGCCTTCTGCCACCTTTACCATCAAATATAGCAACTTAAGAAACACCTGTTACATGAAAAAGATACATAATTATGTGTTTTTGTAACATTTCACGTTGTCAGAACAAAATTCCGTTTTAACTAGTTTCATGAATTTAATAATCGAAGTTGTTTTTTTATGTGTCTTTACTTTTTTGTTTGTCATTCTTTCCTGTTCATGTGACGGTTTTGATGCCCGCGGTTGCCTGCACTGATTACTCCACTTATTATGTGCCGCGTTGAATTGCACTGCTTTGCCTGGTCGTTTGTATCGCACGTCAGTATCAGATCGTGTTTAGTTTCGTACCAGGCGGTTGTTGTGTTACGCTGCAAATGTCGCCCCTCCATGGTTGCTTCTCCACCCCAAACTGGACTTCTCTGTTTTCAGATACGCGCAACACTCCAGTACCACGACAGTGGCGCCGCTTTTTCTGTCCAGGTTGGATGAGTGCTACAGTGCGCACCATCACATTTATACTGATGGTTCAAACACAGCGTCGCATACTGGCTGTGGCATATACGTTGAACAATTAAATGTTCGCCAGTCAATTACGATTAACCCCTATGCGTCGTCGTTCAGTGCAGAACTATACGGTATTCTTCGTGCACTTTATTGTGTTGTTACCTACTCGACACCTAAGGCGTTAATCCTCACGGACAGTCTCAGTGCATTACAGGCCATAAATAGCAGGTGCTGGACCTCCCACATCTTCGTTACCAAGATTCTCCTGTTGTCCTCAACTCTTGTCAAGGCTGGACGCGAAATAGCGTCCATGTGAGTTCCAGGCCATCGTGGTGTACTTGGCAATGAAATAGCAGATTCCTTGGCCAGGTTGCCTACATCCAATAACCGACACCAGGGCGTCAGCCAAATAAGACTCAAAACCGTGATCACCTGCGTGAGCTATGCAGACATATGTCAGCATCTGCGCGACCACTTTGATAACGTTTGGAACACCCAGTATCAAAGTGACCCGAAGGGAATTTCGTACAAGGCCATATTTCCCCGACGACGGAAAGAAGACTTGCGCCTAGTCCAAACAGACACAGCTACTTTGTTCCGGTTGAGAACAGGCCACTGCAGGCTGCACCTCCATTTTTTTCGATTGGGTCTCCACCAGGGTGGGTTATGTGATGCCTGTCACACACCAGAAACTGTTGCACATTTTCTATTGGTTTGTCCTCAATACCACGCACAACGCGCCATCCTGCTGGCGAAACTGCGCAAGATCGGCGTCACTGCGAATACTGGAGACATCCTCCGCAACCCAGGAGCATCGTGTCTTGTTCAACACTTTGTCGACGCGACAAATCGAACCCTCTGAACAGATTAACCAGCAGAAAGACGTGGCGCTAAAAGACCGGTGATGTTGAAGCGCCAACCTCCCCCCCATAATAATAATAACGCTGCAAATGTTGATGCGTGCTGGCGTTCTTAGTTGAATAAAGCCTGATGAAAGGTTTTGTTTGCCGATAGGCATTCTCGTAACAGTTCACACCCCATTTTTACGCATAAAATTGCACTCCATAGTTTTTTGTTTTGTTTTCTTTGTATCTCATCGATTACTTCTTTGCTGTAAACCAAATAGAACTGATATCAGTGTTTTGACTTTGGATGACGTAAGCTGACTTCAAACAAAAAACGTCCAGCAAAGGTGTTCCGCGCAACTTGTGTTGACTGCACAGGTTCAAAACTCATACATGGGCATTTTGTTTTCCGACGCCTGATTTTCAAAAGGAAATCTAGCCAAGAGTAATGATCACTGCCAACTCGTACATTTAAATCTTCCAGGACATCTAAATGTTTATTTTTGGGATTGCTTTCAATGCTATAGACAGACTGCCATACTCAAAATAATGCTTACAGCCGGTCTCACCAGGACCAGAAAGATTTGGCCCATAAGCACAGACATAGTCTTATAGGCTACGGGGATGCAGGGAGGGATGTAGCCAACCGTTTTGTTTTCGGGGCAAAAATCGTTTCAAATATGCATAACACTGTTTTGTATGGAAATTGCAATCTTTGTAAAAATTTTTTCTGTTAATTTAACCTTTTTCTTGTATCAATGGAATGAAAACTGTAGCAGATATGTCTTGTTATCACGTAGATAAGTTAAATTGTTCATGTCCAAAAAGTAGATTTTCAAAAACGTTTTATTATTTAACTACTTTCTCAGGCATAAGGCTGTAGCCCCCGTACGCCTGTAAGCACATCCCAGGTTACGGTTAATGGAACAGATCTGCTTAGATTGACCTTCATGATTCGATCCGACACACCGATAGGGGTGCTGATGTGTTCGGCTAGTTATTTCGAAATTGCACGACTGACGTCGCGAGTACTGCCACCCCCTGTTTGCGTCCTGACCAGTTAAACGTTTGATTTTTTACTGGGAAGAACCTGAACCAGCATATCTCGTTTCCTGCAAGGCAGCAATTTCAAGTTATTTCCTGATCCAGCACAGTCGTCGTCATCCTCTAAATCTCCAAGAGGTATATTAGGAATGTTGTGGTCTGAGTCTCCAGAATACCCAAGTGGCATGTTTAGAACATTACATCTACCAAGACTAAATCATATTGAGTTGTTTTCTTTAGACGGTAAAGCATTCACGTCAACTTTTCGAATTTTTCTCTATCCCCATTTACCCAGATGGGGCAGGTGGATGGACAGCACCCTGTTAGGTAAGGACTGTCTAACTTAGGTGGTTTCTCTCACAGTAATTCACACCCCATGGCACCGTGTTCTACGTCCAGCGCACCCGGCTTATAATCCGTAGACCGGCGTGAATCGCGTTGGTTTGCCACGTCGACTGACCCGAAGCAAACGGATCTCTTTCTGCTTTTTTCAAAGCGAGCTGGGAAATGCTGGGATCACTGAGTTGCCCAGTTATCAGTAGATAAAAGTCCGCATCTCATACGTAATTCCCAAGGAACAGCGTGGCCAGTTTGTTGGAGCTAGGCTCAACTGCAAGGGCTGTCAGAGTGCATGGGAAAGTATTTGCCATCTATGTATATCAGTTCCCCATGCCAGTGATGGGACCTCGTGACTTGACCCATTTTTGCGAGTCTCGTTCTTGTAGTTTTCAGGTCTTGTCTCTTAGTCTCGAAGGCTGCAGGTTTCGGTCTCAAGTCAATTGTCTCGAGACTTTGAATACTCCAAAGTCCAAAGACATGCCTTAGTAAAGCTTTTGCAATTCGACCCACTTACTGTCTGCTCCATCTGCAGGTAAGGAAAAACTTAAACAGGTTGGAAAAATGCAAAAAATCGAAAAAATTTTAGATTGGAAATGGTGATGACAGTTTCTTGAATAATTTTTTTTTATTTCTGCAAAACCAGGGATACCTAGCAGTTCTAGATATCCCTTCGCAAAGCTTAAAAGCTTCCAATCTCGAGTCTCGGTCTCCAGCTTTCAAGTCTCGGTCTCGATCTTAGACTTTTCATAAAATCTCGGTTTCGAAGTTTCACCCAAATCTCGGAGGTTACTGTCTCGACTGCATCACCGCCCCATTACCTCGACTGGTTATTTTGCATTGTTGAAGGGCTCATTGCGCTGTAAAGACTGCTGTATTTGATTCATGGGTGGAGCCCTGCAGGAGCCAGCACTCCGGGCCAGAGTGAACCTGGGAATAATGAGGGCTAAAGGGCATTCTATGTTCCCAAAACCTACAGAACTCCCAAACTGAAGACCGATCACCTGTTGTAGGTAGACATCATGCTCAATACTGCCAACAACTTCATGATTAAATAGTAGAATCTTAGTCTAAGAAGCCCAGAGCAGGGGTGGGCAATTAGCGGTCCACGGGCCACACGTGGCCGCCACAACGTTTTCAGCTGCCGGCGGACATTCTGGAAATACGTTCAAATCTGAAATTTCCTCCAACCTGTCACAGTAATGTTAGTGCTGAAGCTAACTTGAACAGAGGCTTACTTCTATTTCCATCAGAAGGTACGGTCCTCCGCTAAACGCGGCCTTCTCAAAGTGGCCCCCGAGCCAAATTAATTGCCCACCTCTGACCTGGAGGATAGAGAGCACGCCACAGATGGTGGCAGGATGAGTTCGAATCTCGGTCGAATCACACCAAAGTTGAAAAATGGCACTTGCGCCCTGTCCACCAGCCTCATGCTCGGTAATGAATGGGCGCGAGGCAAAGAGAAATGTGGACGCGTGTGGTGTTGCCATTGGCCTACCCAGGGGTGGAGTGGGGCGGGAACCCGTGGGAACGACGTTCTCACACCTTTTTCACATTTTGATTTAACATAGGTTTGAAGCTGTTTTAAAATGGCTATTTTTTGGATACGTTCCCACACCTGTTTTATTAGCACTACATCCCTGGGCCTACAACCAGTGCAGCACTCACTGGCAAAAGAGCCGCGTGGTCCACGGCGCAGAGAATGCGTAGATGTGCTTCAGTAGGTTCGCAGGTCACTCGCGACTCTCTGAATGGAGTGCAGAGCGACTATAATGAACCTTTACTTTAAGTCGCTTTTAGTTACTGTTTCATTTAGGCCTTGTGTTTCTGTGTATTTGTGTTTCTGTATCGGAAATGTGTGTCACGATAATGTTCTATTTTTAAATCATACCATACAAATGTTTGCATATACACATTACAGAGTGCGTCGTTTTTCTTAAGAAATTGTTATAATGTGAGAAATGTCCTTGACATTTAATGAATGTAAAAGATTCTGTGAGCTGTTATCATCACAACGTTTCCTAACTCCGTGACTTGCAGTTATTGTCAACACATTTCTGAGTCTTAACGCAGATTTTCTTTCCAAAATTTTCCAACTCAAGTAGCCGCTGGTCAGAGCTAGAAAAACACATCCTTTCCAGTATGGTGTCCTCATCACAAACTTAAAGTAGTGTTGATTTTTTATTATTATTATCACATAGTTGAAAATAGTATTTACAAATTATTATCACCTAGCATGATAGGCAGTCATCACAGAATAACTGTACCAAACGAAAAGATCACAGACATGTTCGCATTCCGCCTGATGCATATCACACGAACACAGTGGTGTAGGAGGCGGAGTGCACCCCCAAAAGTTTCGATTTGTTGAAAATGCAGGCAAACTCCCTGAAAATCCGGGCAAAATCATTGAAAATCTGGGTAAAATCCCTGAAAATCTGGGCAAAATTCCTGAAAATCCGGGCAAAAATGGCGCCCAACGTTTGCAGAAAAACACATGAAGACCTATTTTTTCTGGAGGTCATAACAAAAATGGTTTTCATGATCTTTGAGGAAGAAAATTTGCAGGTAAAAAGCTCAAAAAAACTTTTCGGACAACTTTGGAAAGTCGGGCAAAAATCCTTCGAACCTTAAAAAATTTGCCTGCTCCTACATCTACGAGTATGCACGAACACTGTGAACGATCTTCATGGGCCGTTTAATCCGCAGAGCCAGACTATTTTTGCTGAAATGTGAAAAAATAAAGGAACAGCAATTAAATTTTTATGCCTATTAGGGTTTCAAGCTATATGTCAATCTAATACAGTTGTTCTTAAACTGGGTTCGACGAAGGTCATCTGAAACATGACTAAAAGCGTGGGACTACTGTATATTTATATATAAACTGTTGAACGATTTAATTTCAGTAACCTATTATTACTTTCTGTTATATTGGACAAAAATGGGGTTGGACAAAATCTTGGATAGCTACGTAAGGGTTCGGCGTGTTTGTAAAGGTTAAGAACCACTGATCTAATCAGAGAAAGACATTTGTTTTTGCTAAAGTAACTATTCATGTTGAACACTGCAACAACAGATCTTTGCAAGAGAGGGCATAACTTTGATTTTTCTTATACAAGTTTCATTTTCCATGTTCAGTGTTTGACAGAGCAATAGTAATCTTGTTTCTGATTTCAACAAAGATACGTATACAGTGATGTTCAGTTAGGCAAGAGTCCATTCACGATTATTCTTTTTGATTAAAGAACAACTGAAAGGTAAATTTTTAATAATTTGACTGCTAACATCTTAACCGCTATCATTGTGGTCAGGCCAGTGCCACAGCCTACTGTCGCCTAAGAGGTTCTGAAGCGAGTGTATAGTCCGATGTAAGCAAACGTCTGCTATCTCGAGCACGGGTCAATGCTGGACTTATCATCGAACGTTGATACAAATTCTGTGTTTGCAGACGATAAACAAACAGGATGATACCGACGCCACGTTGTTTCTCATGAATCACACCCGGCAAACAGGACACCATATTGTGTTGTTCGACTGAAAACCTGCAAAAAGTTTCCGATGCAATTCGAACAAGAAGTCGCAGTGGTATGATTGCAAACCGACGCCGGGGCAGTTGCAGCTTTCCCGGAAAAAAGGACCTAATCATCGGAAAATAAGACATTGCGTAATTTTTCGGGGTAATTGTAGTATACGTCTTACCTTCACCAACTTTTGTTCATATCATACAAAGATAACGCTGCGTTTGAGTTAATTTCTGACTGTAAAAGAGTTTTAGAAAAAAATTGCTGTAAATTTGTTTTTGAGTGAATTGTTGGACATTCTGAGTAGATGTGGTTTGTTGCACGGAACATGAAAAAGCAAGACCCTTCCCAAAAAATCCGTATGTGTCGCCATTCTTGGATGAAAAATTATATAAATCTGTCTTGTGTTCATGAATGTACGGCAGCGAAATCCCCCAAGACATGTGCGGTCGTATTACATATTTCGCATCTATGCAAGATCTCAATGGCATAAAAGATATAAAAATGATCGACATATAATTTCTGAAATATATATAAATCATTTGGATGTCCAGCATGCAAGTTTGATCATGGCGTTTCCATGTGGAACTTGCATTTTAAAATTGAAAATAGAAACAAACCCGCTGGATTCTTATTCCGGAGTAATTTTGATTATCCAGTATTACAATATTGAAAAATGTTAAAATGCAGTATATTGTAACGTTGAAAGAATGTTAAAAAGATACAAATATATGTGCATTGTGATAAGTGGTGAAATATTGGTTATCATTTGTCTAATTTTGTTCATGCATCATGTTTTAAAAACTTTTATATCTTCGGATTGCTTGCGTTTTGATTATTTCAAAAAGATTAGAAAATTCCTCAAATATACACGATGGGTATAAAAGATTACATTTTTCATTTTCGCATAATGCGTGACTACCTTTTAATGAAACGTATTAAGTTAAACTTCATTTCTGAATCGTCTTGAAAAATGACGTCTTCGGACTGCTTTCCAATCTTGACCAGTTTCAAAATGCTGTTAGTGTTAAAGGAAACGCCCGCCAGCTCAATAGCAGTACCTAGCGGTTACTACTCATGCATTCTAAGCCACCGGCCACCGCTTATATACATGCCGTTGCCCCTTTTACATTAGGTTTGTCGTCAGTCTATCGCCGAATCAAACCTCCAACATCGCTTTTCTACACACAGCAGCAGCTCAGTATCCGACGGTTGTAACTCAAAAACTCGATATCGCCCCATCGCTTTTCTATACGCTCCGCTATCCCTTTATCAACAGCCATTTCATTTTGCTGCAACATTAGGCCTTGTTTTTTTATTAGTCTAGGTTTGCCGTAGCTTTGCTTACTACGTGCTTAGATTTCCCGCCACCGCTTTTGCTTGCTGCGGGCCTATGATTATACGTGGTTTGCCACCACTTCCTTATCTTTAACAATGGGTTGCGGCCATTTTGGGCTGCAAAAGCGGTTTTAGGGGGCAAAATTTGTTTTTAAGAGGGCAAGATTTTTATTACATGTTTCAAACAAATTTTTCTGGGCACAACAAAAAAAGTGCGACCATCAACTAAAAAGTGCATCAAGCCAACTCTCAAACCCACTGTCGACTCCCCTCCATGAATGCAAAGGCACCTCGCACCAGCCAATCACTAAAGCGGATTTGCAGCCACGTAAGCGTAGCCTGACTTGATTGGTCATTCACCTCTTCCAGTCAGTGAAGAAAATCTTCGTCGACTGATTCCACAATTCGAAACAAACTGAGATGAGTGTTTCTATAAAGGGGGATTTCCCGCGTAGCTAACAGAAGGAAACGCAGCTGTTACATGAAGCTCACTTTTCCTGTAACCACTAAACCAGTGCTTCTCTAGCGCAACGCCTTTTGCAGTATGCGTGGATGCCGCGAGCTTGTAGCCCAAACGTATTTTTCGTATTCGTATAATTTTTCAATAACCTCTCAGCAATATCGCTGGGGTTGGACACTGGGAGCCACGACGTGTTTACCTCCTCCTCAGTAGTTGCCGTGTGCTTGATGGGAACCACTTAAACGTATACCAAAAATGAGAGGTTGGCAGCCCAACCTTGACAACGACTGCGCTAAACAAACAGAACAACAGACGTTTTTTTTAGAGCAGGCGAATAAATCAATATGCTTTTGTATCTAATCAAATATTAATCCTTTTTGAAACGAAGAATTTAGGATTGAAATGGAAGCAACTAACCTTGCATACAAGAGGATTTCATGCGATGTTGTGCCAGCATCACCCACGTCTCACCAACAATATGGAGCAGGCTGGTGCCTTTTGGGGATGTCTGCACCATGATGAAATACTTCTGTACAACTTGCGAAGCTTTCTGCACCACAGTGCGCATGACTCAAGCGGCTGGCTTTTGCGGAAGTTGCAGAATTGACCTTTTCTTGGCACCAAAATACGAACTGCTACAGAGCAAGTTGTCTGCTTGGATGCGAAAGTGTTATGGAAACCCGGGCAGAGTTTCATTTTAGCTGGATTTACACGTTCGCTACCATGCTCAGCTCCTTGCGGGACTGGACAAACCTCGATAGACACCGGTGGCGACCCAGCCCTCCTGTGTTGACCATCAAGCAGACCGCAACCTCTTCGAAAATATAAACCCAATCAAATTCTCACTAATTCGACCATTAACTTTAAACCACGATAGAAATTCATAAAACTGTCGAGGGATGCCCGACTAGACAACCTGTTTAACAGATTTTTTTCGGTGCCCCAACGCCTTAACTTTAATTTGCATGAAATTGTCTAATATTTGCGCCAATCATGCGCGCTGCTCGTGTCTTTGGACCTGACAACAGCACAATGGTATGCACTGGTGGTGAACCACAACATCAGTGGAATCCTCAAGTGTTTCCCGTTTCCTTATCAACCTTCTTTTTGCTTCTGGATTGGTTAGGAGAGCTTCGACCACAGGTGAAAAAACATCATCTTCGTGAGACGCTTAAGCAGGATGTCAAGTTGCATCGACTTACAAAATGACAGAAACTAATGGAAACCGTTTTCTCGACGAACCAAACAGACAAAAGTGGCATTGGGGGCAATTACCCCCCCAATTTCGAAAGTAGCACTAACAATTTTCAGGATGATCAAGCTTTTGATGTGTAAGCCAAAGAAATGCGTCAGCGCAAATCAACGAAACTGCTTGAAAAACCTATTCTACTTCAACTTTTAGTCGAACCTGATCAAAGCAGTATGGTTTACCAATTGCACATGATTAATCAAACATTGTGTGTAGTGCAAATGCTGGAGAATTCATGCCATGGCTGACCTTTACCTGAGGTTTAAGTTCCGTGTGGAAGTTGTTGATAACATAAAACATACTTGTATATACGCGCTTGTAATCACTAACCGAAAGTAAAAACAAGGACTAACGCTTTTCGCAGCTGTTTCTGGCACACCAGCTTGCTGTATCCCACCTAATGGTGATGCAAGCGTCATTTCAAGACCATCTTAAAAATTCCTCTCTGACAACTCTGGCATGCTACAAATACTGTATATTTTGCCCTTGACTGCAGCATCAGCCGTAGCTTTGAATGAACTTCGTACCTTTTTATTTTTGTTCAGTTTTACAACTAATTGCGTGAATATAGCGGTTGTATACATTTTGTAGGCTTTTAAGCCCAAAACGTGGCTAAAAAGCAATTCAGTTCCGAAGTCATTTTTCTTACGCAATTAGGCTATAGACGCTGCTTAGCAACAATGGCATTTATTCTAGATATTTAGTTGTGATTGTAGACCTGCGGTGACGGTTGAATCACAAATACGCGGAGCCTTAAACGGTTTCATTAATGATCTCCATTCACCTTGCCAGCGAATAAAAAAAGTTTTGTTCAAGTAATCAGAATCCGACCTGCACATATTCTGAACATGTTTCAACATTCATCTGATGTTAAGTATCAACTAATCCTACAATAAATTTGAAAGCAGCAGTCAGCTACAACGCGAAGAGTCAGCAGAAAAATGTTACGGAAATGGAAAGATGCTTTTTATTTTGTAAGTGTTTGAGGCCATTTTGTAAGTGTTGAGGCCATACAACTCAGGTTTGGATCGCCTCTGCGCGACCCATTTTTGACGCTTCTCCACCTTCTTTGGGTTGTGATCCGTATTTTGGAAACCACTGGGCTAGATC
>Ga0210059_1004384_pt1 | contig 22754 bp, 21 predicted proteins | sample Ectturendosymbi2_FD_188042 | JGI IMG/M metagenome (GOLD analysis project Ga0210059, IMG submission 188042) | Ecteinascidia turbinata endosymbiont from Florida, USA - Sample 2 (SPAdes) (version 2) | ecosystem: Host-associated > Tunicates > Ascidians > Unclassified | place: Key West, Florida...
AGTGTCATACCGGCAAATAAATTGTCATTGCAATAATTAAGTCAATTAAACGGAATTGAGCTGCTGATGTCTATAATAGTCATTCTCTTCGCATTTACATGTCCAGTAAAAATGTTGACCTTAAAAATTATAACAGAAATTATAAAAAAAACTTCTGAATTTTTTCCCGCGCGAATAGCTGCAATAAATTCTTTTCAAGTCGATCTTGATAAATCACGAAATTGCTTATGGTAGGCCTACTGTTATGTAAGGGCACGTGTGAACCGTTGCTCCCCCTTTCAAAAGGCAGGGTGGCAGTGCCCCGTCATTCACCCCTGTTCCGTCGTCCCTGATTGTCAGTTCAGGCGGATTGTTCATAACGGCTCACAAGCCCGTATCTCTTCTGTTCCCCCAGTAATTGTACATATCACAGCCACATCGTAAAAAACGAAAGTTTACTTGAATACTTTATGCGCATTCTCAATTTTATGTAGCTTAGCAAGTTTCAACTGTCAACCCTGGGTGTCTGCCATCCCAGGCGCATGCCTTCTCTGCTCGACTGCTATTCGACGAGACAATCGCGCAGCCTGATGTTTTTGCAGTTGTGGACTGTCCTGTCATAGCGCTGAGTCGGTTTTACTCCACTATTTTAGTGCGCAGCCTTACGTTTCCAGCAGTATCGCAGCCAAGAATTTTGTTCGGGAGAGGCCAGTCAATCACGACATCAGTCACTGACGTCTTTCTAACAGTTGAAAATGACAAAACTCACCAGTAAAAATCTTAGAAAGTTTGTTTCGGGAGGGGGCACGGCCTCTTCGGCCTCATTCTGGCTGCGCCACTGATTTTGCAGTTGTGAACTGCGCTGAAGTGCCAGTGAGTGTGTTCTGCTCCCTTGTTTTAACGCGTTGCCGGATATTTTTGAAGTTATTATAATTGCTCTGTTTTAGCGTTGAGTGCTTTATTTTGCTCCGGTCTTGTAACTTGGAGCGCTGATAATTTATGTTCAGTACAGTGTCAAATTGTACAACAACGAGTAAGGAGAGTGCGTGTAGTATAATATGCATGTTGCGTCAACACACTTCGGCAAAACGGTGGTTTGCAAACGGGAATATGACGTCATATTGTGACGTCACAAATGGCATATATCCAGTAACAATGACCACCATACGCTACTGCTCAATACTAGAATTTGGTAGGGGGCATACAATCAAGCAAGCCGCCCCGGGCATCACCAGACCTCTGCACACCACTGGACACAGGTCAAAGACTGAAATGATGAAACGCGAAATAAAATCGCACTTTTTTAACTTGGTGCAAAGTGTTTTTTCAAGTCAACTGAAATAGGAACAACACACTGCGAAAAACTTGATTGATTGAACGTAAATAGATTTCAGAGAGATGTAGATTTGTTTGTTTACGACAGTGGTTCTCAAACTTTCATGAGCCGTGGCACTCTTCTAAGTTAACTGACGAATGCTTAATATATCGCGACACTTGGGTTATGCAATATCACGGCAAAGCTGCACCGAGTGAAGGCCGAGTGAAGGCCCCAGAGAACCGCTCCGTGGCCCCAAAGGGGCCGAAGGCCCCGTTTGAGAAACCTTGGTTGACGACATGTCTTCAAAATTTAATTTTCACCCAACTGTTCCCACAAAAAATTTGCGTGTATCACTGCATTATGCAGCAGTGGCGTGCGCAGAAAATTTTCATGGCGGTTTCATTCAGTGGCATGCGGTGGTCATTTGTATTTGATGTGCGCTGTTTGTGACGTCACAATGTGACGTCGTATTCATGTTTTCAAACCAATGCTTTGGCGAATTTTGTTGACACAATATTAATATTCTTCTACACGTAGCCTACTCCCCTTATTTTGTGTCATTGCACCGAATATACGCTATCAGCGCTCAACGTTAGGATATTGCAGGAAAATGAACTCAACGCTACGACACAGCAGTTCATAACTGCAAAAATATCAGGTTGCTCGTTCGAACGGGGGAGTAAAACACACACATCATTGCGTCAGACCAATTTACAGCTGCAAAATCAGGCTGCGCTAATGTCTTGTCGAATACGAGCAGTCGAGCATAGAAAATGTGCGCCTGGACTGGCTGGCACACACCCCGGTTTGAAAGAACGAATCTTGCTAAACTGCATAAGAATTGAGAATGCGCAATAAGAACGTAAGAAAACGTTCGATTTTTTGTTATGTATAGTAGCCCAGCAAACGTTTAGTTTTCCTTTTTCCCAGCTGAGACATTATGAAATGCCTGAATGCTCCAATGTTAACTACTGCTGTTTTTGAGCTCGTATAACAGTTCTATCATGCTACAGAATTTGGTAATGCAGCCAATGCGATCAGCACTTGCGCTGATCAGCCATAGCAGACAAAATAAAGACAATTGTTTTGGATAAAGTGAACTATCGCGGAACACAATCTCAAACATGCGTAGTGGATGGAGGGGCTGCAAAAAAGTGGTAAGATGGTTTCTGGACGCAGACGATAACCCAGATTCCCTCCAAAACCTAATTATTAGTTTTAGTCCATTTACAAAGTTCCTTGAAATTTGCATGCAAATTCTTTCCGTGGTATTTGCATTAAGTCGACAAATTAACAATCAAAAACTACGCGGAAACAATTAAACGTCTTTGCGCAGGTAAGTTTTTGTAAAAATGTAAAAGGCGCAACAAACGTGAGAATAGAATCCAAAAACGTAACAAGCAGATTCCAAGCAGCCCTAAAACACGCAGAGAAGAATATAACTACAAAGTTTGTCTGACGATTCCTACAGCAATTTTAAGATGAAATTAACATCCGGTAACAGTGTTGATGTGACGCGTATCGTGTATGATTGAATGACATTGCGTATTTGTAGTGGTTGCTCTCAAGTTGTTGCTTAACGTTACAAGTTCAAAGACATATTTCCTTTTAGCAACTTTGCCACCTCCAACGGAAGTAACCATACCAAAGCCTGCAAAAGGTATGCAATATGGTGAAGTGCTGAACAAATCCCTGCTGTTTTATGAAGCTCAAAGGTGAGCATACTACAGTTTCGAACGAACATTTACTGCGCGCGAATTTTCAGTAACTGTGGTAGGGTCTGCTGACATTGGCATCTTTATAACATACTGCAGGATACATCGTATATCCATTTCTCATTGAACAATATAGTTTTCCAAACGGCGATTAGAGAGTAAAACGAAACAGAATGTATTTTAACTGCCATGCAGTGCTCTCTGGAATAATTTCAGTATCATCCTGTTCCTTTAGAACAGTGTTTCCCAATCTTTTTTGGCTAGCGCCCCCTTTTCCGACAAACAAATTTCTCTCGCCCCCTACCGTGCTTAGCACGCATGTCAACACAATTTTTTCGTGCATTTCACTATAAAACTTAATTTAGTAAAACGCTTAGTTTTTGTTTACAAATTACATGCATACATGTTTGTTGATCATACTGTTTTTTATGACATATGGTAACTCAATATTAGTAAGACAACAGAAATGTAATTATTAACTGGGTCTTCTATCGCCCCCCAACAGCCTATTTCTGCTTCACCGCCCCCCTAGAGTTTCTCACCGTCCCCAAGGGGGCGGTACCGCCCGCTTTGGGAACCACTGCTTTAGAACAACTGTTATCATGACCAAGCAAATCTGAAAAAATGTCATGTTTTAATATAAATTGTATCAGGTCTAGAAGCAACAAAATCGTCGAGAGAGGTGACCGCGCGGTCTTTGTCTGCGAGCACTTGTGGCTGGTACTAAAAAGTGTTTTTTGGAAATATTTCAACCATTTTAAACATTAACGATGTCCTGCAAAAAAGTGGCATCGCGGAGCAGATAGGTTTGTTCATCAACACGTCATATTGATGGAATAAAAAGTAGGTTCGTATTTGGTTGATCGCGGCTGAAGAGAATAGTGTTTTAATGACTTTAAATCGGAAAATTAGTTTAACGTAAAACTTGAAGTTTAGTGGTGAAACTGTGCTTCAGCTGTTAGACAGGCTGTGATACCAATCCACCGCTACGACCGAGAAATTGGATGGATCTTTGACGTATGTTTGGTCTGTGTGACTTTCTCAGCAAGCAAGAGGCACTGTCCATTCTTTAAGGTTTAGATGTCCTAAGCGCTTTTTCACGCCGACCTCAAAACGGACACCACAAAACGTTGCTAAATATTCGTCCCTACATCCAGGGTCTACGAGAGGGAGTAGGCTACAACAGGTACGTCGTACTCGGGCACGGTAGGTACTGGGACCAGGGAGGGTGAAAGTACGCACGCCAGGTTTTTCTGTAATTAAGCCCAAAATTACCAGTGTAAGCCAGTTGCCAGTATAGCAGTTTACTTCTAAATCTTGGCATGGACCTAGAATAGAGGGACCCGGTGTCGGTCTTCGTATCCCCTGGTAAAAGTTATCTCAGAGGCCCTGCCTACATCACACTATCATTGATCTGGCCTTCTTGCGTATATTATCTTATCACTGCATAAAATATTTTATCACTGCATACATTTTTTATCACTGCATACGTTGTTTTGTCACTGTATACATTGTTTTATCATTATCATACAACAATGCATACATTGTTTTGCTAAGGTCTGGGTTACTGGACGGCACCAATCGCATCAAGTGGCGATCCACTTCAGCAATGACGGACGGAGAGCTTGTTGGATTCGACTTGACCGGGGGATATTACGACGGTAAAAATACCTCACGTTTGTGCTTTATGGCTTACTTTGATTATGTCAGAAGAGAAAAGTTCTTTTTTGCAACCGCCTTTTCCTCTAATGTAATTGAAGAACACCACTTCTTTAGGTTGTCACTTTGAAACCGACATCAAACGTTTAGTGCTTTGTTTGCTCGAAACGTTGTGTTGTCTGAACATTACACAAATAATACCACGACGCAATTACTGTCGCTGTAGCATAACAAAACGAGTTGGAAGTTCAATTGGGAACGTCTTAACCGAGAAACATTTATTCTTTTATCTGATGGCGATATAAAACATCAGCAAACCACTCAATAATATAAAAGCAGACAAGCACTTTTGAAAAACTGGCAATTGTCATCCAGCAGTCATGCAGTTCCTCAAACACCAACAGAAAAAGAATATAGAAAAAAGCACGAGTTATCAGTTTGGAATCAGAAAACTCCTTTCTAACTTTGTACGTATAAATTATATCCAAAAGTGATAATTTTTGTATGAAAATAGTCCAAGCCAGCCTAGAAAGTATAACTTTGCTCAAGTGCTTTTCCATCATATTACTTCACAGGCGCGAGTTACGCAAAATACAGTTTACCGCTCTGCTACTCGATGACCATTCTGTCGTGGAGTCTGATCGAGTACGAAGACGCGTACAAGCACAGCGGACAGTATAACAACGCCATCAATGCCCTGAGATGGGGGGTGCAGTACATGCTCAAAAGCCTCGTAGGCACGTAAGTTTGCTTTGCCCACGAGCTTTGTTGACATCTTCAACGCTCTGTTTTCTGCTTGAAAGTTCTGACGTGGTCTGAATATCCTGATTTTGTTAAACATGACATAATTTTCCTGTCGGCGTTCAGTAGTTGTTTCATTTAACTCCCCTGACCAATGGTGCATGTTGTTGAATACTTAAAGCTGCATCACTATTACAATTTTAATTTTTATAATTTCCGCCGTTTAGATAGTTTAAACTGTGCAACGGGAGAGCACAGAGGCGGGGCCGCAACCAGGAGGAGGGGAGAAACCGGGCAATTTTCCCTCCCCAAATTTTCAAAAACATGTTTGGTTGTTGCCTGAAGCTATAAGTTCCAATCCTTTTGCCTCCCCTGGAGTTTGAAATTGATTATTTGCTATTAACCTTTTTGCAGAAAATATTTTTCGCTTAGTTTCAAAGTTGGTAAAATGAAATTTAACCACTGTTGGCCCCCTTAGGAAAAAATACATTTGACCACCTCCAGGAAAATTCCCTATTGCTCCTCCCCTGGAAAAAATCCTTCCGACACCCGTGATCGGAAATGCTAAAGAAGCAATTTATCAAAGATTTCCCTTGCAAAAATTCCATCAACAAGTTGACGTGGAGAACTTGAAGCTTTACGAATAAGAGCAGTACAAGCTTCCACTGTTTGCATTTTGATGTTCGGCAACGTTTTGCTGCAGAACATCCATAGTAGGTCAAGTTGGAGATCCATCGATCGAGTCGCGCTACTGGGACATCCCCGAAAGAATCAACTACACGCGACCAGTTTACGTCCTGACGGCGGATAACCCTGGCACGGAGATCACTGCGGAAATGGCGGCAAGTCTATCTGCAGCATCCATTGCTCTCAGGAAAACAGGTATCCGTAGTCTCGCTCGTTCAAAGCTTACCTTAAATTGCGTTTCATCCGGGCTTTTTGTGATAGAAATTTGGTTTTGCAGAGAAAAACTTCGCGAAATAAGCGTTTGTGTTGTCGTTTGCCCGGGAGAGCCAAGTGCATGTAAGCGTCAGCTTCAACATTCTCGACAGTTTTTTTTTACAACAACGCATGGTACTATTTCACAACGCTGAAAACGACCGAGGTGAAGTTATTTGATTACGTGCGCTTTCCCCGAGTGACATTGGCACGAGTTCGATCGTTTTTGCATTTGAGACAATAAGATCATATCTCTGACGCACATATCCCAACCTTCACAACAGGTTTTTTGATTTTTTGCAAAACCACATCAAATGAAACGGCGCATGGCATAACTGAAAACAGCGAACCATTGCGTCTTCCAAATAAACAAAAAACTACATCGCCCGCAGCCCCCCCTTGCGGTGTCTTGTCGCCCATCGACATTTTTTATTCTCCTCGATGCAAATTTTGCAACTACGTTGAAAAATTAGCTTTAATTAAATTAATTATTTAAAAACAACAAATCAGATAAAAGTAACACAAACACACACGAGACACACTTCAGGCGAAGACTGCCTCTGAAGTGTAAAACACTGGGTGCGTCCACCACAAGCCCAATTCGCGCCGCAGCCTATGCTGCAAACTCGACATTGTGCATGGGCCACAGTTTCTCCGGTGTTTGTACCTTTGATTTAAATTTGATTCGCAGACGCGGCCCTGGCTAAAACCACTTACGATCGATCTCGATACATCTTCCAGCGCATCGCCAGCAAGAACCTCCAGACTTACACTGACTACATTACTTCGGCTGCATCCGAATACCCGTAAGTAGTAGAGGCAAACAAGGGTTAGTAATACTTGCCCAGGTCGCATCTGATTGAAGTCTTGATGCGATTACGAAAACAAACAGTTTTTATTCTGCAGTTTTTCTTTAAACACTTTAACCTAACGACACCACTGCAGGAACGTATCAGAGTAAAAGCTAAAAATGAATCTGGCCGACATGAGCTCAAACCGGGTGTATGCGTCATTGCAATGAAGGTCACGACAGAGTCCATGTCGTTGGAAAGGCTAACTGCTAAAACACCCGTTTCAACATAAATGGAAAAATAAATATTCTCTAGCAGGAAAACAGCTAGAGACTTTATTCATTGCTTGAGCTGCAAATTTCTCTGAAAATGTGTCATTTTTTGTGTTTTTCCTGTTCATCATTTTGTCTGCCCATATTTGTCTCTGGTCAAACGATTTGAATCCCAAGGCGGGCCAGGACCAGGACAGTGGCATCAAACAGATTGGCGCGAATTTTAAACTCAAGTGTGAAAGCTAAGGTTCATCTGACATACACTGGAACTTCTTAGCCAGAATGTAACAGAGCTTATTTTGTACATGGAATGTGCACTGATGCGTGAAGGGTCTGTGCGATTTCCGCATCACTGAACTGTGCATGCCAGGAGACAGCGCACGTGTTTGATACGATCAATTTGTTACAGGTCTTCAGGTTTCATGGACGAACTGTCCTGGGCGGCGGCCTGGCTGGACCAGAACAGGCGCCATCAAGCTTGGTTCATTCAGGCCAAACGCTATTATTCCAGTGAAATGCCGAGAGATTTTTCTTATGACAACAAAACGGTGAGATCTAATTCGTTTATGTTCAGCTGAATATGCGGCGGCTTTTATTTTTGTTGGATCACTTGTTGTTTGCTTTCACCGCGTGACCAGACGTTTTTCATGTGCTGTCGTCATTGAACACCTCCGTAGAGCAACAATTTGCAAGACCTTTGTAAATAGTTGTACAATAAACTCTACTTGGGAAAGAAAATCGTGAACCACAGAGACGTTTTTTGAAAATGAATCTCATCGAGCGTTTCCTCGCACAGTAATTATATGCAACAACGATTTTCAACGAAATATTGGAAGTTTTTTTAATTAGTGGAGCTTTTAATGAAATTGTGTTGCGATGGTTCAGTGACGCCTCTCGTAATTTCTAGTGTGATTTAGGCTCCTCACCTCAAGGATGCCAGATGTCATTTTCGGGCCGGTGAAGGAGTGCAGAGCACAAAATATGTATTTGAAACATAAGAATTATTGCAAAATCATGTTAAATGCAATTTTCGTTTTCAGATTTTACGAATATAGCAGACCGTTGTCTGATTTATCCATGGGCTGCAACAGCAATGCAAGAACTTGAAGTATACTATATAGCAAGCACAATAGCCTATAGTACTGCCAACAAGACCATTGCAGTCAGGTTTTCTCTACGGAGTAACTGCTCACAAATTGCAAATTCGGAGAAAGGATCATCAAGTGAAAAATTATTTTTCATCAGTGCAACATCTAAAATGTTTGAAATAACACAAACAGATTTGCGTTGCAATAGATAAATTTCACTGTTGCGTCGAAAAATCTCGCACAAAACCCACGATAGGTTAGACAATTCAGTTAAACACAAAACATTGTTCTGGAAATATAAAAGATGACCATCTAAGACAGTCTCCCAAATTGTTTTACTTCTTCTTCCTGATGACAAGCACTTTAATCGACCGCCGCATCTGAAAAAAGTTAAACCTGAAGTGAAACACTTGTGATGCGAGCATCAAAGGCAAAACGAGTGATATCTGATGCTTCCTCAAAACCCGAAAAAGCGGAGATGCTTCCGTTTTCATTTTGTCGTCATCCAAAATGGCGTAGCACATTATCATCAACTGATCAAACAGAAAGCTACCAGAGTATTCTTCCCAAGTGAAATGCCAACAATCAGCGGATCTTGCAAACACAAAAAATAGTTTCGTTGCAATCACTCACAGCACCTGTTCCTTGTTCCTGCGCTTTGGTGCCAAACGATGAGACTGACAGGCTGAGTGTTTTGCCACGCAGGCTGGCGTTCAGCTGCTAATGGCGATGCGAGATCTCGATTACACGCACATATCGACCTTCTGCAACTGGTTGCTGCTATCCGCGCCACGAACGCCGGACGGAATGCTTTATCTCAATGACAAGCAATCGGCCCAGTACGCAGGTAGGAGCGAGAGTCGTACAACGTGAATTTTTCACCGTATTTGCTTGATAGTTGTGTACAAGCTGAACACAATAAAGCCGAAAGGTCAAAAGGTCACCAATTGACCTTTTTGCGCGAAATGCGGGTCAAGGCCCCGATGCGATTTCAAAATCTTTGCGCATCCCAAATAGCAAATGTAACTCACATTGTCGCTTTCTAAACGCGTTCGACTTGATTCTCGCATTCATGCGCTCGCTTACGGTCAATTCAAACACACACCAAATGCTAGTTCAAATTGTGGCGCGAACAAGAAGCAGGAAGAAAGCTTTTGGTGGGGTTTGCAAAAATGATTTTTTAAAACTCGGCCTGTAGTCCTATACGGCTTTATCTGCGACTACCTGATCCCTTTCATCTGATTTTTGTCTTCTGGCAAATATGGTTCTGCACTCTTACACAACATCACTGTTTCTACTAAATATAACAGTTTTGAGAAAGGTACGTACCTTTCCTCGGTCACTTTCACGATCCTTTTCACTTTTTGTTGATTTGAACATTTTTTGCGATTTTGAACCACGAAAAACCTGTTCTGAATTGAAAAAAATGTTATAGCATAGACCAGCGTTCCCCAAAGTCCGGCCCGCGGGCCAGATCCGGACCGCGGGCTTCCTAGGAATGTTTAATGTTTTAACAATTTCGTGTAAATGAATTAATGCAGGTTTTGTATGGGGTTTTAGGGACCCAATTCGGGTCCCTAGAATTGAAAATCGGGTTCCTAGACACAGAGAAAATTATCATCGGGTCCCTAGAATCAGAGAAATCGGGTCCCGATATGTTCATACCGAGTGCCTAACATTTTCCTTAAAAAACTGAATTAATGTAAGATGTAATTACACAAAACGGATGAAAAACAAAAACCAATTGCTATAATTGAGACTTTTATCCCGATAAGCTTTAGGCTATAAATAAACCAAACAAATCAAGCTTATTTCTTTGATCAAAGATCAACTACAAACGTTTTGGAGTTTACTTGCATTTTGTGTAACAGAAATGATTTACTTAGGACCGAGGTCATTCTTTTCAATGTTACGCTTTGCGTACAACTCAGACAAGTAAACACAAACATCGAAAATTGGTACATCATAGTTGTTTTTTTCGGTGGACGTTACAGCGCATCAGCTCCCCAATATTGTAGTCCTGCTTGAGCTTGGCGCCCAGACTGGTGCGGGATCTACATTAGCATGCATAAAAATTTGTAAATTGTTGTAGACATTTGGCGTTTGAAGTATAAGCGTTGTTTGGCAGCTTTTAGACTTTTTAACAGGAATACTACAAGGCAGTGCGTAGACAGCCCCAAATTTTTTTGGGGCCAAAAATGCTGAGGGGTCAAAATGTTTGATTTTAAGCGAATAAAACTATTTTGCTTGAGACACCGCCTCTCAAAGCACAAAATGACTATATATGCTAACAATTTTTGGGGGCCATGCCCCACTGGAACCCCGACTGGCTTCACCTATGCTGCATGTTAATTGCAAGCGAGTTTGTTGGGTACCAGCATTTAATACCATGTGTAACAGTAATGGAGTCTCAATACTTGATCTTGAGGCCAGTTTCGACAGTGGTGTAGGGGGTGGGGTGCAGGGAGGTACAAGCAAATCCCCAAGAGATTTGATTGGTCAAAAATCCTGGCAAAATCTCTAAAAATTCGCGCAAAATCCCGCAAAATTTGGACACAGATGTTTCGACACCTTTGTTCGACTGTCTGTCGAAATATGTCCGAATTTGACTTTTTCTTTTCCAAAATACACATGAAAACCTTTTTTGTGTGGCTTCCAAAAAAAAGTCTTAATCATTTTGAGAGTGAAGTTTTTCGGTAAGTTTGAGTACATTCGGGCAAAAATACTTCGCACTCCCAACAATTTGCCTGCCTCTACACCTAGTGGTCTCGAGACCCATTTCTGCGAGTCTCATTCTTGAAGGTGTTAGGTCTCGTCTGGGTTTTGAAGACTGTAGATCTCGGTCTCAAACCTATTGTCTTGAGACTTTGAATACTGCAACGATATGACTTAGTAAAACGTGTTTAATTCAACCACTTCGAAGTTGAAATACTTTTTGTCTGTTTTGTGTGCAGGTAAGAAGTAACATACAGTAAGTAAATAGGAAAAATGCCGACAATTCACAAAATGTCAACTTCGAAGTTGGTGATGACACTGTTTTCAAAATTTTTCAAAACATTTCGGCAAAATCTGCAAATTTTCGAGTCTCGGGCTTTTCGATGAAGTCTCGGTCTCGACGTTTAGATCTCGACTACGTCTCTGCTGTCTAAGTCAGTGGTTGGTGAGGTATACAGGGTTCTTGAAAATCGTAGAAGCAATTAAAGTATTGTAGCGTCCAAATAGTGGAAAGTACATACTTGAAGAGAGATATGTGCAAGTTTGAATCATCGCAAAAAGACGAAAGCAGATGGCAGTCGACTGATTCCTCGAAAGCATACAGAAACATTAGTGCTTTTAAACATGGAACCAAATATTACAACTCTTAAGCTGTGTGCACACGGCATGCTTCCTATGCGTTTTTTGAGCGCATGCGTCTGATTTCGTGACGTCACGTCCTTTTCTGATGCGTCTGGCATGGTCTGCGTTCGAGTAGAACATGTTTCTATATTGACGCATCAGACTCACTGCTCTGACTCAATTTTACTCGAACGCAGACCATACCAGACGCATCAGAAAAGGATGTGACGTCACGAAATCAGACGCATGCGTCCAACAAACGCACAGGACGCATGCCGTGTGCATCCAGCTTTATGCAACAAAAAAGCAGTTGCAAAAGTCACTTTGCAAACATGTTACCAAACAAAGAAAACAAATTGCAATGTACAAACGTGTCTAATGTTATGTGTGTAGTTTTTTGTTTCGTTTTTTCAATGAACAGAACAGTCAGGCCCACGGATGCTGATAAGATCGCGATTTTTGCCCAGCATCCAAAAAGTTTGGGGACCGCTGGCATAGACTTTTGTCTTGGTATTGTTTTGAAACAAAAAGATCATCAGAACAAGCTTTGCAACAACGAAAATGCTGATTGTATGTGCGAAACTCCGGCGGCGGCGCAAGTGGTGCAGTTTGCTCGGTTTTGTTGATTACGACCTAACCACAAGTTCATTGAATGATTGGACATATTGGTTCTCTTCTTTACTGCATTGAAGCAGACGCTGTGTCGTTTGAAAATGAAGTAATTTTGAAGGTGTGTTCTTTCCGAGTTGGAAGTCTTGTCCTTAACACTCAAACAATGCTCTTGTTTTATTTGGATCAAATAAAGGAATATTTGAGGAACCTGAACCGCACAGTGCCCCGAATATCACAGAACATTGAAAGTTCGACAAGCTAGACCTGCTATGACAACATCCAGAAATCCTAGTTACGTCCACATAGTCATTTAACTATTCTGTACTTTCATTCCAGTATCATTTGGTCACAAAACGCAGATTATGTCAAGAGTAAAAGAGAGACATTTGTGCTTTCAGAGGTAGACGTTGAAAACTATGTACTAAAGCTCTTGTGTTTTCCAGTTACTCCGTAATATAGTGCTAATCACTGTTTTCAAGAGTCTAAAGTCAGCAGTTGTTGTCTTGCGACTAATTGCGATTCAAGTTCTCTCCTTATTTTCCGACCTTTTTTCGCTTTCATCTTTTTTTGATTATCACCGAAGCCATTCTCCCTCCTCTGCGAGAAAAATGCACTGCCACTTAGTTTTCACTGCATTGATAGCTCTACGAATTTTTTAACGAAAAATCTGCTCTTTCTTTATTCCTTCAAATATTCTGTTTGAATAAGAGCTGATGATGCCTACCCAGTTGACAAAATATATATCCTGTCAGATCTTAGTGTCTGATTTTTTTCCTGGGAAATAATCCTTTCTATAGACAGTGTTCCTTCACATACTTTATTCGTTTCTTTTTGCATTTCTTATGAGGCACACAAAAAAGCTTGAAAGTTTTAGTTTTTATCAAATTTATGTAGCAAAATGTATGTTTGTGAGACAGTGGTGTTTAAAATATCTTCTGTTAGCGTTGTTGCTTGCAGATTGAAAATGTTCCAATCCTAGTTCTTGTATGCCGACTCTGGTTGAGCTTCCTATGCTGGGCCTGAACGATGTGTCAAATAACTGCAGCTCAGGCGTTTTCTCAAGAACAAACAACTCTTTGTTTCGTTTCTGCTGAGGTTTAAGTACACAAGCAGTTTGAAACAGACGTAAAGTTGTTTGTTCGTCAAATGTTTTCATCTATGCTGCAAAACTGAGATGCGACTAGAAGGCTTGACGTTCAATGATAACCACTGCACGCCGTATATTGCTTAATTTCAGTTATACAACATATTTCGACTTTTGGTTTTCCAGCAAACGCTGCCTTCATCCTACTTTTGACTTCGGAAAAGAACAAAAGGAATTACAATGCAAGGAAGTGGAGGGATCTAGGGGTGTTGCAGGTCCAAATTTTGATGGGCTACTATGGCCAGAGCTACGTCGTGGGCTACGGCCTCAAATCTCCACAGCAGCCTTACCATCGAGCCAGCTCTTGTCCGAGTTTGAAGGAATCTTGCGGATTTTCTTACCTTTCATTGGACGCGCCCAATCCTCGGGTAAGTCGAAGTTGAAAATGTCCTGTCGTCATTGGCGTTTCCATGGCGCCATTTTTGTTTTCATGTGCATAACACTGGGTGCAGTTTCTTTTTCGCACGACCCAACAAAACTTTAGTTTGGCAGTAATGTAACGCCAACTACAAATTCTCACCCGAAGCCAAGAATAGAGCTTTACGTCTGGATCAGGGTTTTCCAAATTACGGCCTACAAAGCCATTTCTCCCGGCTGCAAAGACAGTTTGTCAATAATGACAAAACAAAACATTTACGAAAAATTTGTTGATTTGGTAGATTGTAACATATTCCGAAACAATCGCATTACGTAAGATGTCCGCCCCTCGAACGGTTGTGTACTAGCTCATGCTGCTCTCTGACAAGAAAGTTTGGAGACCCTCATCCGGATTAACACGAAAATAGATTTCACCTTTTCGTGCTTTGAACGTTGTCAACATCCGTCAATTTTAGCGCAAATGAAAGAGACAAAAACAGGAGTCGGGAAGTTGCATTTGTATGTCATTACCTTCACCCACATTTGCAATCTTTGCACAAAATGCATAGGTTGGTGAAATAAGTCCAACGTATCTGTAGAAAGCCTGCCTTCAACCAGTTCTATCTGAGGTATTCACTTCAGAAATGCATTTGAATAAAAGATAACGTTATTCGGGAAATTGTTTTATCTTACGTGGTATCACGTCGGGAGCGGCCTCTGTAGTCTGTGTCGATGTGAGAAACTCCCATTCGATGTTGGAAAAATTGTTCGTATTTTCCTTGATCGCACTTTGTTGTTTCACCGTCATGACCGGCTTGACCGGTTAAATATTTCTTCAACGAAAAATCATATTTTTATAAATCCGATGTAAGCCTTTTCGAAACAGACTTTTCAATGAAACGTTTTGCTTATTTTTCCAAACTTAAATTGAGACTTCGCTTATTGTCTGATTTGCCCCAACTGTAATCTGGAAATTTACCCCAACTGTTCACTGCCCTACACCACGGAATTCACTTTGTCTGAACCCTTGTTTTAAAGATTTCTTTGCAATAGTAGTTTATGACTAAAACTTTCAACCTGAAATCTGTGGCGTCTTTTTTCAAGAAGTGACCGCACATTTTTCACTATAATGTCAATCACACAGCCACAATCTCCCCCCGCTACACTCAGTCGCAAACACTAATCGAAATCAACCGATTCCGAACAACTGATATAGGAGATCATTTTGTCGTTGCACAAGTGGAATTGCGCAATCCCATACAAGGAGCGCAGTGAGAGTTGCTGTATCTGTTGGAAGGAACATTTTATGTTTTAAAATATAGTTTTTCATTTTCAAGATAATTTCATCTTGATTTAAAGATAATTTCATCTTGAAAACGCAATTCTTTTTAATTTCGTAGCAGCAAAGCGTAAAACAAAATTACGAGCGATTGCTGCTGGTCGACAGAACGTAAGGTTTGGTCAGTTCCTTCGTTGGAGATGAAACAAGTTTTGAGCGATTACTCTTTTTGTGTCTAAATTCAGTGCAACTTCGAACTGGGCCTCTTTCGGCCTGGCCTAAGATTGTGATATAGGAAGAACCCAGAAAGCTATAGTTATCAAAACTTGCAACTCAGTCTGTTGCATTCGCTTTGCCGTGCATGGTGTCATTGCGAAGCACTGTGTTTAGTTTGCGATCATTGTGGTTTCACAGAAAATTAGTAAATATTACTTTTTTTCCAGGAACTGACAGGTGCCCTGGTAGGGGGCCCGGACATTCTGGGTTCCTTTGCAGACAAGCGCGAAAATGTTGGCCAAACTGCAGTGTCCCTGGCTGGAAACGCAGGATTTCAGGCCAGTGTAGCTGCAGTGTTGCACCTACAGATCACAAACCAGCTGGGAAACAACGCTCTGTCAACGCCGGTGCCGAACATTTACATTTTGCTATTAATAGCGCTTACTGCATTTTTTGCTATTCTCTTTACAACGAAACCAAGGAGCTAATTTCGTGGTCTCCACCATCATGTTGATCGGCGAGGAACAGCTGGAAGTTGCAAAACCGTTCGCCAAAGCTAGAAAAAAGTTTAGGTTTGCTCTTGAGCAGCGAACCAGCAGTACCGTTGTCAACTGCCATATTTTCACTTAAGGGTTCTTTGCAGTATTAGCAGATTAACTTTTTCTAGCTCTCACCGCGGTCCTCCCTATTTTGTAAAAGTGTTTTGTTTAATCTGTTTGGAAACAATCTCATATCTGCATTGCTTGAAAATTCTTATGTAAATTTTTTCTGAATTTATAGTTATCTTGCATTTTCTTGAGACTGAAATTTGAAGTATTTTAGCAGAAAATTTATGACCATACCGTATTTTTTCCGTACTTTCATTCTTTTTCATTTCATGAGTTTTCCCCTGTTTGCCTTCTGCTTGCGAGACTGATAAAGACATGAAGTTGCAAGATTTGCAAACTCCTGAAACGCTGGGACGCTTCTCCAAACAGATAGATCTCAATTCCAGTGGCTCGACCATGAACGAGAAAGACCCAAGAAAGGTTAACGGGGCAGGTTTTGCTGGAGCTACACTCACGGGGAAGCGGTCCAGAGCCCGCGTGAAAACGAGTCTCAATAAATACGTGTCTGTCCCGGCATCAGGGGTTTCGAAAGGATTTTTTCCAGGGGGATCTAACAGTGGTGAAATTTCATTTCACCAACTCCGAGACTAAAAAATATTTTTCTACTAAAACTTTAAAAGCAAAATGTCAAATTTCTAAATCCAGGGACCCCTTGGTCCCTCCCTGTCCCCCCCTTCCGACGCCCATGCTCGGCATGGTCGTGCCTTAATTGCACATAATGGCCAAAGCAACAAATTTTGCTTGTCAGTCTGCATGACGCTGGCGTCTGCGCGTACGACGACGGGATTTTTCGTCAAGGAAAATGCACTTTAAGTTCCAGGTTTCTGTAAAACCATTTCTTTGTTTGCAATTCCACTTAGCTATGCCAACATCTGGCTGTCCAAAAAATCGTGCAAAGATCTGTCTTTGGATGGACTTGTGTGGTCAGCAATATTCAGGCAAAGTTGTGCGACATTGAAGCATGTCTTTTACCACGTTGCCGTAAAAAGCTATTGTCCAGTTACATGACCGCAAAGCACGGTAAACTGTTCTTTGTAAGCTTGAAATACAGGGTTGGCCAAAAGTAGGGTTGCAGTTTCTTTATTATCGATGAAATTTCACCGTAACAATCACGTTTTAGACATAAATTGTGGATATTAACACTGAACCCTTATGCTACTTACCCATGTCTTAAAAACATTATATATTTTACAAATTTGGTCTTTGTTTAGATCAAGGGGTGTGCAACATGTGGCCCGCGGGCCAAAAGTGGCTCGATAGCTGAATTGTGTTGCCCGCGGAAAGGTCCATATTTTAAAAGGATATTACCAATCTTCCGTGGGTGACCGGCAGTGTTGCATGGTTGCACACCCCTCATTTAGATGGATAGTTTATTTCATAATTTAAATCACCAAGATTTTGTTAGAACAGAGATTGGAACTCTGAACTGTGAGCAATCGCGAACAATTATAGACCAAAGAAAGAGGATAATAAAGCATTACTGAATCTTGTAAAATGCCGAGCATGTGCGCACAGCTACCAAGAAGGCTTTCATACTTGTTTAGTGTCTAATATGTAAACAAATGTCTAATATGTCTCAATGCCTAATAAATGTAAAATGTCTAAGCATTAAGTGTAACCCTCCTTTTGGCCCACCGTGTAGATTAGGCGGCTGTTTCAGTTTAAGTCAGCACGCGAAGACACGTTTAACAGCCGAATTTTGAGCATCACAAATCAAAATAAATTTTGGTCTTGAACTCATCAGCCTCTGTACTTATTTTGTCTTTTTTGTGACACCAATGGTTCTCTTGTCTTAATCATTGGTTTAACACAGTTCTTAACGCGTTGCACAATTCACGCTTTCTTTTGTGCTTTGTTATCTTTCCAACCATTGAAATTTTAATAGAATGTTAACAACTTTGTGCACAGTAAGCGTAATTTGAATGTCAAGTGTCGTAAGCCTTATCGACAAAGAAGATAACTGTGATACAGGTATGTGTTTTGAAAAACGGGCAGGCGGGTGCATTGCAACAAAAAGAACTTTGCCAACGCACCGTTGACTTTGCGATACGAGATGCTCTTGCATTTTATTCCAGTTTAGATTATTATGAGATTATAGTTCAACGCAGTGGTTTTCAACCTGTGCGACGGCACGCACTGGTGCGGATGAGAAATTCGTGCGGTGCAGATGACAAACACGGTGCGGAAGACTGCGGACGAGAAAACCCTGTTCTGTTGTTCTAAAACAATTTTAAACAATCCTCTCTTTATTTATTTACCCTATTATGTTTTATGTGAAACATGGTACCGCGCACAACGAAAATTGGCAGACATTGCGCTCATATTTTGATAGTTTGAACATCTCAAGAGAGAAATGTACAGTACTAGAAGTTACCGAATGCTGCTACCAAACTTTCTATCTGCTTGTTCTATTGTTACGTTATGATGGAATCAAAAGATGTGCAACTGCAAGGCAAAGCTGAGCCTGATATTGTGGCGTGGTGATTCGCGACATATAACGTTGAATTCGTAGCAGCAACAGTGGAGTCTCTACCCAGTCGAGTCGGGAAAACTTGAGTGTTGCTATTAGGCACAGGATCCGCGGTTCGACACTCGGTGGCTCAAGGCGATGCAGCATCATGGCTGCAACAATCTGTTTTTTTGTTGCTGCTCCATTTGTACAAGACCAGCGCAGCTGTTCAATCCGTGCATTGAGCCAGGAGCACGCTGCTGATTTCAGCAGTGATGTCTACTGCTCAGTGGCGTAACAGAGGTTTGAAACAGGGGGAGGCAGAACTTAGTAGAAGGGGGCCCACTGGCCAACTTAGGTGGGCCACTATAGCGAACACTCAGAAAAAAGTTCAAGAAATGACAGTGAATTGGGCGTCGAGCAACTTTACTCCACAGGTGAAACAGGCAATGAATCTAGGTCAAATTTTTAATAGGAAATCGATTTCACGTAACACTACGCATAATCAGTCCTTACATCTTATTCAAAGTGAATCGAGGTGTCGTGGATGTGCATACAAGATAAAAAAAAACGAAAACAACCCCGAAAAACGCAAAAAAACAACAACCTACTGAGAACCAAAGGATTACTAAATATCAAAATATCAGCTAAAGGGGGGCGGTTTTTGCATTTATCTTGCCAAGGATGCGGCTCACCCTCCCCTGCCGCCGTCACGGGAGAAAGTTACGCCACTGTGGGTGTTAGATGCCACAATAATGTCACGACAATGAGCATCCAATAATCAGAAATCAGTCAGCCATTATCTACTATTTTTAGGCGAATATTTTTAAAATCGCCTTATTTTTACCTACCTAATCCCAGTCAGGCTTGGTATGGTAAATGGCAAATGAACCATTCCTTTAATAAATATCCAGAACTCAAAAACATGTCGGCTTCATTCTTCAAAGATGACAATTAGCAAATTCACGAGAAATTAATGAAGGAACCATTGGCTGTGACCTAAGTGCAAAAACCTATTGTCCAATACCACGGGGGCTACCGGGCAAATTGCACCAACCGAAGTTTTCAAAAACATGTTTAGTGTTAGGTACAACAACAAGTTACAACCATTTTGCCCCCCCTGAAAACATCATCTGGTTGCAGCCCTGTGTGTGGTAATGGCGGAATCATCGAAAAAACACTTTTAGCCAATTTTCGTGATGCGCCTTGCTTCGAGATTCAATTCGATGAAAAGACTGATCTTACCAATGATTTGCCATTACATTGGCAAGCTCAACTGATTTCATAGGTTCGCTTACTGACAAAGAACGCATGAAAGTCGTCGATCAATAGGCCTATCTGTTTTATCTTCGTACTGGCATACACCACTGCAGCCAATATCTTTACAAAATTGGCAGATAACTTTTCAGAACACGGTGTGACATAGTTGAAATGCAAAACTGTGTCCATAGACGGTGCAAGGGCTATGGTCCGCATTCGAAATGGTGAATTTGCACTTATAAAGAAAGTCGCACCAGAGATTGTGAGTATCCAATGTGTCATTAACCGTGAAGCATTGAAGGACAAGAAGCTAGGCAATGAAGAAAAAAATGACCAACTAGCTGATGTCATTTCTGATATCATCAAAATTGTGAATGCAATACTGAACAGTCCTAAAAAGTTGTGAGTTTGGTGAACTTGTCATTGAAATGGGAGGCGATGGGCATCTTCTTTATCATTCTGAAGTGTGGTGGATCTCTCGTGAAAGAATAACGGAGAGTGTGGAATTTGCGACAGGAATTTCTTGTGTGATTTGATCGACGAGAAGATCATAAAGCTCTTTTCTTTCGCTTTTGTTTTGGCTTGCTGGACTAGTCATTCTGATGACATGTTTAACTAGATGAAAGTTGTGGAGTTGACAAATTCGAAGCGATTTACAAAATCACATTGTTCAAGCATGTAATTCAAAATTTCGAAGAAGAAATGTACAATAACAACCTGATGAGTTTGAAGACCCTACAGACGTTCGATCATGTTCATTGTCCACGTGTAAATGGGAAGAAACAATTTGGAGCAGAGCATCACCGAAACAGCCAGTTCCCATGCCCCCTGATTGATAATTTTGAAGCTTACATTCCCAGACAGCAGGCTACATATTTACAATCAGAGCTATGGATTTTGAATAATTTCGGCGAACATCATCCACCGGAGCATTTGGACACAAATCTGAAAAAGGCCCTATGCCATCAACCTTTCATTAACCGTATAAAACACGTCGAATTCTGGATAAGAGCCGTCGATGGCCTTCGCAAAGACCTCGAAACAGTGCCTACGCCACGGGGAGGCTTTGATGGGCTTAGCCCAACCAAACGAAGCCCCAAGCCCCTCAATTGAACTATGAAACACTATAAATCAGTGTTTTTGCCAAATTTCTCAGTGTCAAGTCCCCCTGCACAAACGTAAACCCCCCTAATGAAGACTTTCTGGCGACGGTTCTGCCTCGAAATCCAAGCGCACGAAGATCTTGTACAAAATCCAAAAACCTACTTGGCCGAAAAAGGGTTAAGTGCTCTGGTAATTGATTGATATCAAGACAGGAAAGTGGAGTTGTTTTCTTAGTGGAACACCAGCTGCCCTAATGTGAGGAGCGTTGGGGCAAGATGTTACACCAAACTAGTCTAACATTGCAAGACGTACTCAGCAACATCAATTGCATACTGTGAATAAATAAATGATTTTGCACATTCTTGTGCTTATTATTTTGCAGTAGGTATTCGTTATTTTGGTTATTCAAACAAAACTTCTACATCCTTTGTTAGAGTCTAATCTGACTTTACAGCTATTCTTCTGCAACGCCAGTGTTGGTTGTGAGAATGAAATTTTCGTTGAACAAAAGAGTGTGGACCACCTTTCCAAAGGTTGAAACGCACTGGTTTAGTGTTTCGCAAAACTGCAACAATTCACAACATGTGCAGTCATTCAGGAAATCAACAACTGGGCTGATTAAAACGCTTGAAACTGCGCTTCCATTCACATGCACGTCCTGAACAACGCCAACTGATGAAACAGAAATCGTGCTTCGGGCAAGTCAAGAGGTAAACGTTTCCACGGTCGATTGCCTTTGTCGTGAGGGAAGGAAAAAGGCATTTGCGAGCGGAGTGAGTTGAAGGATTTTCGTCACTTCTTGCAGATGAACGCTTACCGTGAGAACTAAATCACAAATATTTTATCAGCACCATGGTGGTGGGAGTCGTCAACGAAATGGAAAGGAACTACGCCGTGAACTGTATTTTCAACGAGCTCGCGCGGTCTGTTGCCACGCCCGCACCTTCTCAAGATGCCGCTTCTTCTGATCCAGTGGTAAGTTTTGCATTCGGCCAAACAGGCTAAGAAACGCAGGTTTCTGGAAACACAGGGAGTTTTTGACTTCAAAAAAATTGCAAAGAAATTGTTTTCATTTTGAATCTTTGGCCAAATCAAATTGTTGATAAGAGGAAAGTTGAAATAAGTGAATACTTTGCCAAAGTCAACCAACTGCATTAATTTAAGTTGGAATTCTGAACGTTGGCAGAAAGAAATATGATATAGGTAGAGGTTTCAAGAATTACATTGGATTTTCAGTTGCTCGACGCATTAACTCATGTTACGTACAACAAACGGTACATTCAAAGTTGTGGAATTGTGACTTACACCATTACCTTGCACTCGCTACCTTGCTATATGCGCTGTAATTCGGTGGATAAAACAGCTATTTTAGGATACGTGATAATAGCTGTACAGGAAACACGGAGATTTTTGATGTTGTAACCTCACAATGGGAACAGGGGCTGATTCCCAGTCGCTTTTGCATTCATTGCATTTAGGAGTCGCTTTTGCATTCATTGCATTCAGGAGTCGCTTTTGCATTCATTGCATTCAGGAGTCGCTTTTGCATTCATTGCATTCAGGAGTCGCTTTTGCATTCATTGCATTCAGGACTTGGGGGGCTCAGAGCTCCAAAGGAGGTTTGTTATATAACCATCTGAAGCGAAGTTGTTGCCTCGAACTGCTCAGACGTGTTTGCATACGAACGTCGGACATGCGAAATTACACGGTTTATTAAAGGGAAACACTTCGTAGGTGGAAGCGGGCTCAGTTGCACGAAAAAAAATTTTAAAACATTTTTTAATTTCTGTGAAAACATTGGCGGCAGGGTTTCTCAACCTGTGGACCATGGCCCACTAGTGGACCGCAGAAGAATTTTAATGGGCCACGGCCTGACATTCTTGAAAT
>Ga0210059_1004386_pt1 | contig 22751 bp, 13 predicted proteins | sample Ectturendosymbi2_FD_188042 | JGI IMG/M metagenome (GOLD analysis project Ga0210059, IMG submission 188042) | Ecteinascidia turbinata endosymbiont from Florida, USA - Sample 2 (SPAdes) (version 2) | ecosystem: Host-associated > Tunicates > Ascidians > Unclassified | place: Key West, Florida...
TGATAAATCGTAAACCAAAGAAAGTGTTTGCGACAGACTAGATATTAGTTGCTTGCAGTGATTCAGCTGGACTGATGGGCAGGCCCGTAACCAGGGGGGGCGCAGGGGGGACGAAACCCTACCTAAACATTTTTGCTGATAGGTCCAATACAATTCTATTTTATAGGTCCAATACAATTCTATTTTATAGGTCCAATACAATGTCCAATACAATCCTGCTGATAGGTCCAATACAATTCTATTTTATCGTTTTAGAAAACAACTTCGTTGGTTCAACTGGTCTCTGCTTTTGATCAATGCGTTTTTTCACGTTTTGCATCTTCTGCAAACCCATTGGACGTACGACGGGACAGCGCAAAATGTTATCATGGCTTCATCTCAGGTATACTTGCAAATATTTCTGGAATAGGGTGAGCAATTCGTGCGATAAAACAGTTACATGTTTTTTTATTTCATATAAAAGTAATGAGAAGATCCATTCTGTTGAAGCGTATAAGTAAAAAACTCGATCTGCAGTACTCGATGTTGACCTGGAAATGTTGATCTTTTATGAAAACGAGAACACCTATACGGATTCCTTATTGCACCAAAATTTTCACCTGCTGGGCTAGCGTGTAGAAGCTGATAGCAACTGCCAGTCGGCCTTTGGGTTAAAATTTAAAAGCACAAAATTTAATTAGACAAAATCTAGTTAGTGGCGCTCTATATTTATGCAATGTCTTCACATCCACACTGTGAATTTCAACACAAGCGTATAAGGCGCTAACAAGCATCACACGCATAGATGGCACTAACAAGGTAGATTTGATGCATAGCATCCGTCTACCTTCCTGCGATAAGGTCCAAGTGGACCAGTTTGCAATGTTATATAGTATGTGAATGTAGGAGGCTGGACCAGAGGTCATTAGAGGAGCAGTCCTCTTAAGGAGTTACTTGTCTTGAGAGGAAGCAGCGGGCTAATGAAAAATGGAAAAGTCTTTGTATCTAATCACGGCAATTTTCTGTTGTTCTGTTCATTTCTTTACCATAAAAGCAAACGTTTTCTTTGGAAGCTCATTCCACGCTTCGCTTCATTTTGGTTGCGCATCTTTGCTGCTGAGGTTTTTGAAGCATTTTTTCAGCCAAGGTTGCCAAGTCTAAACGGACCTTTCAAGCAAGAAAATTAGCAAAATAGTGCTAGAATCAGCTTGAATAAGACCAATTGTTTAGGCCGCTAGACCAATTATCCGCTAGAATTTAGCGAAATTAGGCCGCTAGACCAAATATTTTGGAGCTAGACAGGATTAAAATGCGCTAGATCTTGCGGAAAATCTGATAAATTGGCAACCCTGGTTTCAACCATGTGTAAAGGAATGGGTTATAGCTTTGCTTTCTTGCATCTTATATCAGGAATCAATCGTCAAATCTTAGTGATGTCTTTTCGACAAAAATACTGTAAATCTTTTAACAAAGTCTACGCCCGTATTACATTCAGAACAGTTTTTTAAACTTGCTGATTCACATAACAAATTACCACACAACAATCCTTATCATAAAACAAAATGAGTAACGCAGCACATTTAAGCTTTGTGCAGTATGATGGCACGTATCTAAAAAATTCTTCCTCAAAGCATGCTGAAGATATCTAGTAGTGTTACCGGTGAGGAATGCTGTACGTTTATCAAGTGGTGTGCTTATATAAATGTAGAACCAGAGGGTTAAATATGAGTCTAAAAGACGTTTTCCATAAACGTTTCGTTTGTTTTGTCTGATTTTAAATGAAACCATGACGACCGTTTCAAAGACGTTCGTTTTCATCTTCAGCGAAATATCGATTACGGAAGCGCAAGATGCTGAACCATAATCAAAGCAGGCATTGCACACAAGAAAAAAGGGAAATTTAAGGATGTAGCTCCGCGAGACAGATTTACGTTTGCACAGTGATAATTGCTGGAAACCAACTAACCACCAGAAAAAAGCATCTCAACACTTACGTTGCTGCACTTTTGTTTGGTGCAGAAAGTGCATTGGGGGTGCAGAAAAGAATTTTCAGTCCTGCCACAACATCTTGAATTTCATTAAATGATATTTGGCAACACTGACTAGAGTTATCTTAAGAAAAATGTCTAACATTATTTTCGTTTTTCTAAACACGATTCCTTCGAATTTAATAAACAAAGTCAAATTTCATAGACATGTTTTTCCACACGATTGTTTCTAAACCAGTTTAGCACGACTTACAAGTTTTATTCTTTTCGAGGTTTTGGTTCCATTTCCAAACATTCGCAAAACTTCCTTTAAAATTCGTCTAAAAATTTTGTACAAGTCAAGTTTGAACAAAACTCACGTTTTCTTTTGTGTGATGACTAGGGCAACCAATTTTTTGACCTAAAAACTAAAAATTTTGACTTTATAATTTACAAATTTTGACTTTATTTTAACCTATAAATTTTCAGCGTTTCCAACTGCAAAATAATTCAGCCTTAGGTGTTGAGGTTAATCCAGAAGTGTATTCATGCACTCTAAGCTTCGAAATAAAAAAAAGTTGGTTGTAAGTACATAAATAACTACAGTAGAGTCAAACCTGAGAACATCATAAAGCTGTAATACTACATGCATAATCATGGGCGCGGTCGGGGTCAAATTTTTGCCGAGGCGAATACGTTGATTACGTGCCCGGTTGGGTGTGTTCTTGAATGTAGTTTATGGAGAAGTAACATCTCTTATCTAATTTAGGCTGGTAATATCTCTGGTCATTGTAACACAGTGTAGCTGCAGTGCCACTCTTTTTAAAACAGCCGCACAATATAATATGATTTGATGTAGCGTTGCAAAAATGTTTTGTGCCAGCATTACAGAAAGTTTACCCAGGCAAGTGCCTCATTTGCCTCAGTGTAGCTACGGCCTAGGTAATGGATTGTGTATTTACCAAAACAAGTACCGTAAGACCACATTTTTCGCCTACCATGCCTATCCTACATAATAGCAGTGGGAATCACAACATTATTATGTCAGAATCGCAATAAACCTTGTATTATTACAGAATTGCAACTAAACGTGCAAAAGTATATCAATATCTGTTGTTGCAGTTTCAGTAAAATATCAATATTTAAGAGAAAAAACTGTGCTGCAAAAAAGTTTGACCCATCGATAAATTTAGACCTGATGATAAATTTTGACTTTTTTTTTACCTAATAATTTGGGATACCGTCATGGTATGAGCGTGAAATTTGGTTTGTGGACGTTTCATAAACTTTAGAAACGGCAGAAAAATGTTGACTTTATTGACTTTTGGTTGCCCTCGTGATGACTAACTTAAAACGTCGTGAAAGAAAACCCTTTCGTAAACCTATGATACAACCACTTTGCCTTGTTACACAACTACAAATCATTACAGCACTGATATTCTAAGAGTTGTTTTGATAAGTTGTTTAAAGCTTGTGTGACTGAAAGAATCAGCTCGAAGGTTAATGTTCAATGCACAAAGCATTAACGATTTGACTGGCAAAAAATTTTGTACTGGTTTTCGCTTAGTGCGATGGTCGATTCAGGGGAGTGAGTCTGGCGCAATGGTCCTCTCAACAGCCACGGTGCTTTTTCGAAGTGGCGTCTCCTTGAAGAGATTCCGCTTTCCTTCTTGCCTGTTGCGAGGGAAGCAGGTTAACCCTGACGTACTTTGGTAATAAAGAGATGACCATTTCTGCTCTTCACGGCTCCTTCCAAATAACAAACTATAGTGTTGCAGTGATTCAAGTCCTGAAACGGTTTTGTTTTAATATATAGCAGTTAAGTTTATATTAGGACATTGGCGTCAATGTGTCTGACTGCACCCCCAAACACCATGTCTGAATCCACCAATGACGTGGTGGCATTGTAACATTGTAACATATAAACTTAACACGTTTGCGTAAATACGCAGTTTACGTAAATTTTGTGATCTTTCAGGGTTCAGTTATCATGATGATTTGCCTTATTATGTTGATGGAATACAAAGATCGAGGGATCATTATGATGTGGCCGAACCTCAAATCAACTGGAAAGTTTACCAACTACCTGCGCCTCAGTCCAGGACCCATTGAACTAGTCAGAAAGTAAGTGTTTTGACTCTGAAAGAAAGTGCGTACTTTGAATTTAATTGATTGGTATATGAAATGGTTGAGAGATTAATTGAAATGCTTTAAAATTGCAAACCAAAGTATTATGTCACACTGTCACACACGTTTTTATGAAGAATTCAAAATTTCAAATTGGCACCTAATCCTCCCCAATGAACAAAAGCCTGATCAATCGAACTAGCATGCAGCTACAAAAGCCATATGCAGAAAACGTGAAGTGTTCGCAGTGATAGCCTAGTACAGAACTCAGTAATTTGTGTTTCTTTCATCAACCTTTTAGACCTATATGATTTTTCCACGACAAACTGCCTTTCAGATACCACGGCATTGCTTTTTCATGGGCTTCGATATATACCTTCTGGTACCATCCAGCAGAGAACACGTGGGCTCATGCCACTGGATTTTTCCACACTGGGATTGTTCTTCTGCAAGGAAGCTTGATATACACGGAAATGCATCGCAACAAGTAAACTGCAAATTGTCGTGTGTTTTTGAATAACACCAGTTTGTTTTCGACAAATTTGTCAGAAAAGTTTCAACAGATTTCTAGTCACTACGTTTTGGTTCTATGCATTATGCATTTCCGGGATTTTACAGTTATGCTTTTTCTTCCAAGTTGATTCAAACAACTCGAACAGAGCCAGATTTGAAATTACTTCTTGAATATGAGTTCGGAACGTATAATTTCCTTGCTGGGTCAGTTTTGATACCTGAACTCCATCGACGTCGGAAGGATTTGTTTCAGGGGAAATCAATAGCGAATTTTTCCAAGTGGTGGCCAAACGCATTTTCCAGGAAAAGCCCACAGTGGTGGAATTTCATTTCACCAACCCAAAACTAAGATAAAAAAAATTATCTACTGAAACATTGGTGGGAAAATATTATATTTCAAAATCCTTCTGACGCCCATGCTGATCTCATTATGCATAGGCCGGCTTTGAAAATTACTGCATGACAGGCTACAAAATAGCCTAAGATTAAAAACAATTTATCATCAGGAATTAATGTTTTAGGTTTATACGCGAAGTTTGCGAAATTTGTCCAGTGTTAAAAGTTGCTTATTCCGAACTGTTTGGCAGATGTGAACGTGTGCGGTGATACTATTTTATCGTAATCCAAAACCGGCCTTCTGCTAGGTCAATATTGCGTATGAAAACAAAGAATGCAAATGATTGTTCGGTCAACTGAAATGCTTTCAAGTGAAAGCTGAAAAAACAATTTTTTAATACTCGGTATTTTCCAAAAGCAGAACAAACATTTCACCACAAGACGCGCGTTGTGCTTTCCGGGATCATCCAAAGCAGTGTAATTTTGTTTGACATATTTCAGGAGATCGTTTGATTAAGAAAACCATATACTGTTAACAATAATTTATTAAGCGCTCACTCAGTTACAGCACGCATTTAACGATTATCGGTATGAAAGAAGATTGCACTTTTATGTAGTAAAGTCCTGCGGGGCTCAAGGTCGTTACTTTAGCTGGGATTTGGGAAGGATTGGTTAATAGTTTCAACACCGCGAACGCACGCCTGCTAATTTGAAGTCCCGTAACTATCTTGAGAAAACAGTGCAACAAACAGACTCGCCTGACTTACTAATTCTGAAACCACGCATTGAGGTCAAAGCCTTTTTAATCAGAAGTGAACACGGCAAGCGTATTTACAACACTGTCTCAAAAAATACATGCGCTTAACACAGACACTGAAAAGGCACAAGGCACTGGGGAAGCACGCAACACGAAGGATCGTCGAAACCGATGGAAACAGGAGTAAAATGATTACAAGTACCATTCCCGTGGCACGAACTACCCCAGTTAACTAAGTAACTTCTCGGTCTCCTTTTTTATTGCCCTTGCCCAAAGCGTGTAAGTTACGACAAATGACAATAGTTTCATAATATGGGAAATGCACCTTTCCGCACGTATCACAAATGACTAACTTTTCAGCATTGATATTAGTTAACTTTTAACTTATGGAAATCCTTATTAAAAAATCTCAGGTTTGCAGTTTTAAAAACTATTTTCAAGTTTTAAAAATACTACAACCAAGTTTTAAACTGTAACAGTTTATAACAAGTATTTTTTTTGTTCTTTGTTAATGCCATATACTCAAGGACCAAATCACATGCATTAGTACACAAATATACGAAATACATTAAAGAGCACATGACCTGTGCGTAACCAACTTTATCGTGAGCACTGCTGGAAAAGTGTTTACTTGAAAAATGTTTCGTGAAATACAGCAATCTGTTATCATATTTGACATACTGCACAAATCTTCGGAAAATTATGACTTATATAAAGCATCAGACAGTTGAAATAATAGCATGGAAATGTAAGATAATGAAGCACAATTTTAAACAAACGCAATTAAATCTGGTTGAAATGAAAAACAAAAATTTTGTAAAGGAATAGGAAATCTCATGCTCATAGACACCGTTTTTCTTGGTGACGCAATGTTTAATTTCGCAAATGTTATTATTATGGTTTATAACCACACGGAAGTGAAAACTGAGTACTAATTCTAAAACTTTCAAGTGTAAAGCGGCAACAGAAAGGAAATACAAATTTGCAGCCATTCCTTTGCTGGTAGTGCCCCATGTGCTGTAGCTTGTGTGCAGCACAGTGAAGTGACACAACTTGTCCACTTTTCATTCTAAATTTAAGCAATAAACGCCACACCAAGGTATTTCAGTCACTACGCAAATTCAACAGATACACATTTCAGATGCGCATGAAGTACAACAAATTGTTGTACCAAAATGTTTGGGGAGGAAACGTTTCAAATGTTTCTTTACCAGGGAAAAACATTTTTATGTTCCTGTTCATTTTGTACGAAAAATGCATTCAAATAACATTTTCCGAAGAAAACTGGCAAGGAAATACTCAAAACAGAACAAGTCACAGGTTTCGCAAAACTTATTGTTTCGTATTGGTACAAACGAGTATGATAAAATATGAATTCCTTCTTATGTTTAGGTACTGGCGTCTGCTCAACGAGACCTGGGTTTTAATTCATGGCACAGTTGTTGCTTTACAAACGGCGAATCCCAATCACGCTGGAAAAAGCATCTGGCCCATATTCGCATTCGGCTTTGGCTTCGTATTAGCCTTCACTCAGGTTAAAGAATGACTTTTTTATACATATCAGTTTGAACAATAATTTTATCCTTTGCTCAAGTCTAATGTCACTCTCATAAAGCATTCCGATCATGATGCGATTCCCTTACTTTGCAGGTTTATGGTCTTCCAATTTGGAGGAAAATACCTCCTTGGTTTCGAGTTGTTCCGATTATGGCCTTCATAGCAATTGTTTGTATTTTGTACGGCACAGTTATCAAGGGCGACAAACCCAACCAAAATGGTTTCGCCAGATTTTACGTAATATTTTTTATTCCTGCTGAATTGTACGTCATGTGTATCTTGACATGGGTTTCTCTTTATGCTTTTCTCAAAATTGAAGCAAAATTATCGCCCAAACGCAAAACTATTGAACATACAGAAGTCTCAGCCACAAAGCAAGCTCTGTTTTTTGGTTGTTCAGCATTGGTTTATGCCTTCTTTATTCTCATTTCTTTCTTATTGAACAATGCAACGTCTAGCCTTACGTCAATGCTGCTTGCTTTTGTCCTATTTTTTTGCTTCGGCGTATCAGTCACTATCATGCTCTTCAAACAAGTGATGGGACCTTTCCGAAACATAGTTGGAAAAGTTTCACCAAAGACTGAACTGAAATTCGATATCAATCACAACAACGGAAAATCGGATAATCATGAGAGCAATTGCAACACTATATTGAAACCAGACTTTCAGAAAAAACGAATGATTATTCTGTAAACAATGCAGTTTTTCGTTTTTTAAGTATAGTAATCTGTCGAACATTTTTCAGTGCAGTATGCGATTATCACACAAAAATACTTATGGCAGAGAATGTCCTCACACAAATATAAGTTCGCGCGCACGTGTAAGGCAGTACCGTAGCAAGATGTTTGGGTGAAGCTAAGGTATGGGGGACTTCGGCGTCCAAACGCATATAAAAGCTTCATTTTTCTGCAAAACGTACATGGTAAACAAACTCTCACGAGCTTTGAGTTTCTCCGCCTTCATCAAAATGTTTTCATTTTTCATGGAGAGCTTCACTTGACATTTTTTAAAAATCCGCTTGAATTTCGAACAGAGCTTTAAGTGACTCATCTAAAATACTGACTGCAAATTCACGTAAATTAGATTGGATTGCCAAGAAAAAGCCGTAGCAGAAGATAGTGTAGGAAATTATTCAGAATAAAATTGTAAGAGTACTTTAGTGGAAAAGAAGTGCTGATCTAGGCACTAAATTGAATATCGATCATAACCGAATTAAATGCTACCAGCTACATTCTTTGATATTCGCGTTTTATCAACTGCTTTAGCAACGTTTATTGATATGGATTGTTAACTGAATGAAATATTTATGATTTTTGCAATAAACCGCTTTTAAGGAATGAGACGGTGCATGTTGGAATTATACAATTTTCGTCTGTCTACTGACAGACGTCAGACTATGCCTGAGCTAAGATTGTGAGATAAAGGGAGTGTTTATGTCATGTAGAGCCAGCAACAATGAACTCCAAGTAGCAAGAATATTTGATCGAGACCCAAAACGACCGTCAAACGATGGCTTCAAAAAGTTGAGGAAATAACATTGAAATCAAAATGTAATCTGATAACCAAATTTTTGAGCTTCGTAATCAAACTGAGAAAATGAGCAGGAAAGTGACATGGCAGAAGAAATAACAAAGTGCCTGAAAAGGCGGCGACTCACTAGTCATCATGTCGACAGCAGCAGTGGAAGCGACACTGTTCCCAATCATCAATGCAACTTTGGGAAGATTTGCTTTTGTAGCTTGAGAAAGCGGAACGGCTGTTGTTCCTGTTGCGTGCAACTCGTCTGGTGGGGTATTGAAGCTCTCCATGACGAAGGGTTTTAACAACCTCCAAAGTGGCGTTCAGGGCAACCGGTGGGACAACTGCCAACTGCCAAAGCACTGCAGAAGAGATATTTCGGAAGACGGTCATCTTCTTGCTTTGCCTGTCTTCCGCCATCTTCTTGCTTTGCATGTGTTTCGCCATCTTCTTCTTTAATTTTGGTGAAAGTCAGGGCCGTAACTAGGGGGGGCTTCGCCCCCTCCCCTAGAAAATTTTTAGCCCTCCTTGGATAAATGTGTTGGATATAGTTTGAAACTACTGGACATAGTTAAAAAACTGGGCCCCTCTCAGAAAACTCTTCGCCCTTCCTGGTGTCCCAAGCTGGTTACGGGCTTGGTGAAAGTGCCGGTTAAATATTTGGCTGTAGCATTAGTTGTCGACGTACGGTGCCCGCTCCGAACAAAAACTTGTTCGCTTCTAACAACAACTGATACGGTATTACACTAAGTGATACTGTACAATTGCGATAAAGCAAGCAACGTATTCAAAACAGCATCAATCCAGAGCATCACCAGTCTCTGATTGTTTTGGAGCTTTCACCGACGATTTTTGGCAAATTGTTTTTTGCTAATAAATTCAAAATAAATAACGATATCTGCTTACGTGGGTAACGTGACATACGAAAGTTAGAATTGACTTAAAATTTGTAAGCAACTTGATTAACAAATTAAATTGTGCTGTATTGACTATCCTTTGAAACTAAAACCTTACCATTGTTATGGCAGAGAGAGGTTTAGCGACTATTTTGGCTATGGTGCTTCGCAGTTAAAATTTTCTCGCACAACTGAGCAAACCTCGAGTTGTTTATAACACTACTGCAGATATTCTACAGTGTTGGGCTTACAGCAGCCAGATTAAACAAAAGAACATACCTCAAAACGCCTTTTTATGGAAAACGTAAAATCACGTCGTAGTTTATATTCAGAGTGTGTGCAAAGGTTTAGTTATGTTTTTCACTTGCTATCATTAAAATGCCGAACAGGATTGCATGCAGGTCAGACAGACTCAGACATGAATTACTGAAAAAAGAATCTTGTCTGATTGATATATCTGAATGAAGTAATTAACATGGAAATAAAAAAGTCTATTTAACAACAAGCATTGCTACAGTGTTAGCAGCTGCACGTAAACATTAGCATTTGGAGAGGATCCCCTAACAGAGGTTCACTGCTAGGGTCGCGAAATGCTAAGGCCACTGTGGACAGTGTCTTTAGCCACTGAGGACAGGGCACATTGGATTTGATCGCATGATTTTGTATTATGAGTTACCGTAGTGGGCATAGCTTTTGTCTGTTTCACTCTTAACATGTTTTTATATTTATTTTTTATACGTATCTACAAATAGATAATTTGTGTTTCTTCCTATTAGGCATTTTGATTTTTGGCCATAACTTGGCAAGCACTAACGCTAGATGGCCAATCGAGGGCTATAAAGAGGCGTTTTCTTGCCTAGTTTATTTTAAAAGACACAACAGATGATTGCATTTCGAACTTTTTTCTAAGCTGCTGATGACATCATTTGAACCACCCAGTGACATCAGACTGCACGTAAGTTTTTCAAATCGAAACTATGAGATTTTCCGCATCTTTAGAGGTTTTGATTAGCTCTCTAGCGCTTTCGGTTGGCGAGTTGTGACTGAAATTTTCTAACCACTTTAGTGTCTTTCGTGACCCATGAAGGATTGCTAAAGATGTTATTTAATATTAATTGAAGAAAAATAACGTGTCACCAACACGATCGCACTTTTGTGAAAAACAAAGAATTAATAAACACAAATTTAGTTACTTGACAAAAAAGGTTCATTGATCGTGTAGGCCACCTTTGCAAACTTTTAAAATAATCTCTATGAAACGTGATGCAGACGTCAGGCGGAGAGATTTTTCTAAAAGTTTTCTGTCGCAATAAAAGCTATGAGATTGTGGTATATTTTTACTTTATAACAGTGGTTCTCAACCAATGTTCTGAGAGCTGCATGAGGCTCCCCAGCAGCCTTTGTGCGGCCCTCAGCAGTCTTTGAACAAACCTCTAATATTTTGTGCAACACACGTGCTTTTGCTACAAAACAAAACGAGTCAATTGACTTGTGTTAAGATTTTGTTAGTGCGATTCTCTAACAGAGTCGTAAGTCTGATCCCTTCAGCAAAAAAGTTGAGAAGCTCTGCTTCATAAAGTCATTGTGGAATATTTGACTTTTTGTAAGGTATGGATTTTTATTAAACGCGATGTGCAAAGTACATATACATACTTCGTTATGCGTAAGACAGAAAAACCATTGGCCAAATACAGTAAGCGCAAAAATAGGGTCATTCATATGTTATTCAGAGCTTTGTGCAAGCTTCTCCAAAGTCGAAACAGGTGCAGTTAAACATTTTGAAAGGTTCTATTTGAATAAGAGCTGACGATGCCTACTTCCTAGGCGAAATATATGCTCTGTAAGATCTTAGTGTCTGATTCTTTGCTGAAAAAGGATTTCTTTCCATAGACAGTGTTGGGAATGCTGCTGTTTGGTATTCGCGGAACGCTGCACCGAGCACACAACTAATGGACGGATTTTGTAGCCACCTGTAAATTCCTTCAACGGCCACTGGCTTGAAAGTCTAATAGTAGAACGTTGTCTTAATCAATTGTGTTTCACATTGATGGTTTCTTTTACTCACAAACAGTGGCGTACGCAGAAAATTTTCGTGGGGAGGTTTCATTCAGTGGCACATGGTGGTCATTTGTATTTGCGGTGCGCTGTTTGTGACGTCACAATTTGACGTCATATTCATGGTTCCAAACAAACGTTTTGCGAAGTTTGTTGACATAATATCAGAGTTTTTTTAAAGGTGTTTTAGGGACCGATTCGGGTCCCTAGACTTGAAAATCGGGTCCATAGAATCAGAGACAATTATCATCGGGTCCCTAGAATAAGAGAAAATCGGGTCCCTAAAATCAGAGAAATCGGGTCCCTACAGGTGCATACTGGGCACCTAACATTTTCCTTAAAGAAAATTCTGATAATATGCATATTCGTCTACACGCACTCCCCTTAATTTATGTGTCATTGAACTGAAAATAAACTATCAGCACTCCAGGTTAGGGTATCGGATGAAAATAAATTCAACGCAACGATACAGCAGTTCCTAACTGCAAAAATGGCTGCGCGTTAATACAGCGGAGTAAAACACACTCATCACTGCGTCAGAGCAATTTACAACGGCAAAATGAGGCTGTCTTGTCGAATACGAGCAGTGGAGCAGAGAAAGTGTGCGGCTGGATTGGCTGACGCACACCCCGGTTTGCAAGATCGAATTTTGCTAAATTTCACAAGAATTGAGAATGCGCATAAAATACGCAAGAAAACTTTCGATTTTTTGTTATGTATAGAAGTCCAGCAAATTTTTAGTTTTGTTTTTTCCCTGCTGAGACATTATCAAATGACTGAATGCTTCTATGTTAACAACTGCTGTTTTTGAGCTCGTGCAACAGTTTTGTCATGCTATTGAAATTGGTAATGTAGCCAGTGCGTTTAGCCAGGCCCGGATTTACAGTGGGGCTAGCGGGGCCCCGTATTCCTTCCAAAAAAATTTAAAATCCTGCTGAAATAGCTTGCATCCTTCTCGCACAAGCATTGCAAATGCCAGCACCTAAACCTGGTTTTTCAGCTTGTCTGTAATCTCCATAAATCAAAGTATTGTATTTCGTATACGTTTATAACGTGGTTAGGGGTGCAAATCAGAACATAAAATTGCAACAAAAACGCTTAAGTTGAGGCCTGTTGTGTTCCTAGCTCATCTGCGCCTACTCTGAGAATGTGTTCAGACTGCAACGTGACATAAGCCGAGGCTATTTTCAGGCCTGTAATTAAGAACGCTAAACATTTTAAATGCTACAAATATGTTTTATCTAAACGTTTAACGTTTATTTTTGACACAATATGTTAAGAAACTTTTTATTCATTACGATGAAATCTGATAAAAATCACATTTTGTGGCAAGTTTTAATTTTTCACAGCTTGTTAAATATTAATACAAAGTGTGGACTGGAAGAAGTTAAAATTGTTATGCTTTGTTCAGTTACAGCAACATCTGATAGTCAGTTGAGAATTTTTACATGCTTCTACCCCACGACGTAACATTGACCACTTCTGTGCTAATTTCAGATTGTTTCAACCACATACGCAGAAATGGTTTTGAACTTGGTTTCGTGAGAGTGCCGCATTATGCAAAAAGTCAATCTTGCGTGAATGCAGTATCACCTGGACTGCGACAGCGTAGGAGCGTTGGTTTCCGCAGCCGTTCGTTATTACGCCATGCGATGTGTTGTGATTAGGACCAGCCCATGTTTAGATTAATTCTAGTCATACCTTCCAAACTCAACTGCGTTTTGTAAAAGTTAGGATAAACTCAATATCACTATCCAAAAAGTTACCTTCATCTTTTCTTGGTTATTCCTAGTGCGAGGTGTTGCCACACCAATACCAGTAAATAAAATGCAATCAAACTCCTAGCAAGAGCCGAATATGCACTTTCAGGACTAGGCGCGGACAATGACTAGGTTCCGGAACTCTGACATCGATGGCACTGTATCCGCATTCAAAACACTGCTGCTGCTAACTGCAAGCAGCAGCTCAACGCAGACAGCGGAAAATGGCCATTAGTTGTGCAAGGAAGTAAAAAATCACTGAAAGTTGGTTTTAATTGCAGCACCAGCGTTAGTGAAAATGTTCTACAGATTTGAAGCATTTACTTCAGGTGCCTGACGAGTAACGACGTATATACTGTAATGTGGTGACGACAAGTTAATTCCATGCGCAGAGATTCAGAGCACTGTAGCGCATGCGATTTTTGCTTTAACAGCCATGTTTATCGTTCAGGTATGCATCTTGTTTTCAGTCAAGTACGCAGGCCTGTCGACAAAGGGGATCCTGGTCCTAAATTATTTTCAGTGTTGGCCAACTACATACTGTAACATATAACAGACTGTGACACCTGTCAAAAGTCTCCTCTCGCCTTTGTACATCCGAAAAACCGTCGCAGGGATTTTATTGCTCACGATTGCAAAGGCTGCAATAGGTGTAAAATCTAGTGAGTAAAATTGAATCGTAACAGAAAATAAAGTGTCCGCTTATTTTTCGTGAACCATAATCGAACCATTTTTTGCTTTCCGGAATTAACATCACCAGAGCAGAACTGCCTGCAATGTTTTTTACCAGTTTTTTATTAAACTGTACGGTCACCATATTTTCGTCACCCAATAGGATGCATTTAATTGATGTGAAAAAAAGAAGTACTAAAGATGAATTTGTAGTCTTATATTAGATGAGCTTCAACGTGTTCTAGCACAATGTAGGCCTAATGTAGCAAAAGGTATTTATCCGAAGGTTATTTTTGATGAAAAAGCCAGAGTTTCAATCAAAACATTCTGAGTTTTAATCATTGGTTTCCGGTTTTTGGTGCTACTTTGCAGATTGTGAGTTTTCAAATTGGCGAACGAAATCGTTTGTGCGGAAACCGCAACCGCCTTGACCTTGATTTAGCCAGGGCCGGAATAAGGGGGCAACGGGGGCAATTGCCCCGGGCCCTCTGCTCCAAGGGGACCCCCGTGATGACATTTATTTGTTTTGGATAAAATATTCGTTTGAAAAATTGTCGTGATTCAAAAGAGGTACGAGAATACAAACTCTATATTCCGATGTCACTTGAGTATCATTAATGAGTTTGACTTTCTGCCAGTTTTAGTAATCACTACTGAATATAAATATTATCGGTTTTGCTCAATGCAAATATATTTGAATTTTGCTTGTAACTTTTCCTAATAAGCGTTCTTTTGGCATGTGTTTTTCTACTCGTGCATCACGCCTAATGCACAAATGTCGCGAAAACGGCAGTATTTGCGTGCATAAAGCAGCAAAGCTAGTTCTGCTGTGGTTGCTGGTTAGTATCAATGATTCCGCAATTTATTTATTTATTTATTTATTTAACGACAATCTTGCTACAGGCGGCAGCCTGTCTGGTGCAATTTTGTCGTGTCACGTCGAGCTATGATAATGTAACAACGCAAAAAGAATAGAAAAACAAATGGAAACGCAAAAACAAATACACTGCATAGCTAGCAACTCATACAGCACTACAGGAACGCATCAACATCTATTACAAGACTTATCAAAATCTATTACAAGACTTGAGAAAATCATCCACGGCACAAAACACAGCAACCGAGACATGTGATGGTTCGTTATCAGGCAAGCCAAATAAGAAAATACGCAGCAACTCAACGTTACTCAGACAATCAAAGAACTCAGGTGACATGTTGTCAGTTACAATATTATAGACCCTACTGAAAAGGATCGCACGTGCGGAATCATGAAAATCACAGCAAAAGAAAAGGTGAATCTCAGTATCGATACCGCCGCAAACGCAAGTACGATACGATTTTTTATTGATATTCAATGGACTGTGGGCGAAGCACACAACGGACAGATGTCAAGCGAGGATTAACTCCCAAAAGGTGGTGAGTATTTTGTTTTACAACATGGTAGTAGGACTTTAAACGATTCATGAAATATGGGTGACTTGGAGAAGATTTAATTTCGAGTGGGAGAGAATTCCATAAGCTACAGGCCATTCGGAGGAAAAAGTTAAATGCCAGTGATTTTTTAAAAAGTGGAATCTGAACGTCTAGATTGTGGCGCTAAGTGTAGGGAACAAATTCACCGAACGATCTAATGAGATTCAAAGGCAAAGGTCAGGGTACCAAACGAAAAATTATTTTAGAAAAATAGCGGCGTATTGATATTTCTCTGCGATGGATTAAGGTTTTGAGGTTTAGATCAAGTAGAACATCTGAAGAGGATGTAGTTTTCAAACAGCCTAATATGATTTCTTGTGCAATTTCTTGTGCGGTCTGGAGGTAGCCGCAGCTGAACTCCGACCTTTGTTTCGTCATAAAGGGTAACTTATGGTGGAAACGCACTTTCCTCCGAAGGCTACTATTCTTTTGTTACATCATAAACATATGAAGCTAGTCAAGCCATTTACAGCTTACACCACATGTTATTGCGCGGTCCGTCAGAAAAGTTTTTTGATCAGCGGATTTGCACCGTAGAACAAAAGAGCAGAAAACGAGATTGCAGTGTTTATCTAGCGGGATGCCGAAATTTGTAATGCCATCAGCAGCTGAAAACGGCAAAGTTTATAAGGATAAAAAGCGCAAGAATGTGGCAGTGTTAGCTAAAACGCCGCGACTGAAAGGTTTTTTTCCAGGAAAGCTTTTAAGCAGCAACGTAAAAAGCAGTGGCGTTGACCAGGGCACCTGAAAATGTAGGTCAGTGCTTTTCAATAGAGGATCCGCAAAACATGTAATGGGTTTCCGTGAGTTTTGAAGGTTCCTCATTTTTAGGGGAAATGATTTCTTGCTTCAGTATGTTGATGCGTCAGTATGAAAATTTAGATCACCGTGCCGCATTTGGACTCCAAGTAGGCCAGTTAGTTATACGAAGGTTGAGTGCAGATGGCGGAACAAGAAATATTGATAGTTGATAAGTCACTTGTTCATTGTTGTGCAATTACGAAGAACGTTATTATTGCATCATAGTTATACGATGTTGCCGGTGTAGAGTTCACAGTACTGTACATCGGAGTCTGGGTTCCAGGTTGATCTTTTTGGGGTCAAATGTAAGAAATTTGGTCCCAAATAACACTTGCTGGCCTCAAAATTTTGGTTTGACCCTTTGGCTCTTTTTCAGCCCTTTTCCAGGATAGATTTGGCCCCTTGCAAAAATTAGATCTGACCACCCTGGTTCCTGTCTGAGAAACCATATTTTTTCACATTTTTGACTAATTGATTGCAGATTTTCAACAAATTCCTAAATATTGAAGGTTTTCCATTAGAAAATTTTGTTAGGATCCTTAGAATTCTGAGTTAATGTGAAAGTAAGTTCATCGGAATACCTAGGCTGAGTGTAACTTGCTGCAGTTGTAGAGGTAGCAGTGATTCACCGTTATTTAGGTGGTGCACATGTTTGTTGTTTTTGTTCAGATTGTTGTTCATCGCTTTAGCACTTATCGAGGATGGTAAATTTATCTCAGTTTTTGGATACACATGGAAATTAAGTTGGTTTGTTACGATCATTCATCATTTACTTGTTTTGCTGTTGAGCTACAACTGTGATTAAGGAACACTGCCATTTCATAAATTGCTAAGTACGGGTTCATATGACTTTGTAACTGCTGATAAATTTGGAAAAAATGGTTGGCCCTTTTTTAGTCCCTTGTCTTAAAATTTGACTCTTTTCTGGGCTAGATTTGGCCCCTTGGCAAAACGTAGGTCTGGCAACCCTGATCGGAGTAGTAGAGAATAGACTACGGACTAGAGCTGCTGTTAAGCCTTTGTGGGAATAAAGTAAAACAGTGAGAAGCCCAACTTTTTACTAGTTAGTCAAGCCAGATGAAAAAAATTGCATATTTTCTTATGTGAAGCGAAATAATAACAACAGCGAAGGTGTGGACGGTAATGAGCAATGTAGTTCAAATGTAAAAGAGGCGTTTAATATACAGCGGACCAAATGTACTTCAACTGTCAAAGTCAGAAAATGGGACGAAACACATTTGGGATGCGGGTTGTTTTTGTGAAATTTTTAATGAAGCAGATACGTTCCAGAAATGTTAGAACAACCGAGTCATTACATTTCCTGCTTTTTTAACTTCTGTAATAACTGTTCATTTTTTGAAGCGTCTAAAAACGAAATATTTGATTTTCTTACAAGTAACTCGTGTTTTTAAATTTTTGTTAATGGAGGTTCCATGACAAACGCGGAGGTATATCAGGGGTTACATGATGACAAAAAGCTTGAAGAGCAGTGATGTAGGTTGTAAGCCGAAATAACTGGCAAGGTTAATCAGCTACAAAGATTTGGAAAATTATAAGTTTTTTATTTACACCGCGTTTCCAAATATCAATTTTGTGGTTCTTATAAAATTACCCCTTCTTGACTTCGCAACAGACAGCAGCCTACTCAGTACAGCAATCAACAACGTCTGTTCTGCAACAAACATCGGGATCACTGGTAATTTTAAATGTAAATCAGAGCAATTGAATTCTTATCTTGCCAACGGAAAAACTGTCCTAAAGCTATAGCGTTCACTTAGTCACACTGCGCTATAGATCAAAACAAACTGCATTCACTAATTTCACTATGCAGTTAAAAACACTTCATAAATTCACACAGCAAAGTCAACATTCAACTTCTACGTCTTTCTGTAACGAAACAAGCACGAATAATTGACACAATTCCTAATTGCACGGGTTATAAAAACTCTCATCAAATCATACTTTTTCTCTCAGCCCTTAATGACGTTCATGCATTAAAACTCCCTGATTGGTCAGAAAATTGCCTTTCTTACTTCATTTTCATGTGACGTCTGCCCCCCAATATTACCAGTTCATTCCCTGTTTCGCAATCAATTTCTGACTCCCACTGAGCTTTAGTACGCGTTTCCTACTGGTCTTTATTTAGCATATTGAATTGAGTTCGCGTAATTCTGTGGCGCATCAGTTTCCTGTGGCGTTCGAATTGACGGGCGTTTTAATTAATTGGCATTTGTCCAGAGCGTTCTGCTTACCATGCGTTGTAGCTAACAGAGTTTAGACAACCACATACCTTTTCAATATCTGTCCATTTCGTTTGCCAACATAACTTTAAATTGGTGTTTTATCTTGGCGACGTTGTAAAATAAAATTGGTCGTTTTTCACGGCGTTTGACACAGCAATCAATGTCCATAGTTGCGTTTCGTTGCTTTGGAGTTAGTCATGTTCTTGTCGTGTTGGTCGCTTGTGTGAGGTGTTCGCGACTCTCTTCACTGCTCAAGATCGCCTCTTTTATATCTTTATGGCTTTCAATTTTTATTGTGACGTCTGCGGAAATGCGTAATCTTTCACTATTCATTTTAACATTTCGCTGAAAACGCGTCATTCGTCCCCCGCGTGCGAATGAGCGCGCTGCGCGCGTTAACTAACTAGCAATTTCTTTATTTATTTATTATGGGGAACTGCGCAAAAATCCCCTTGCAGCCTTTTGCAGCATTGCTGCTGTAGCTTTCTGCGGCCTTATTGAAATATTTTAGTGTTGCATTACTTTTTAATACCTCTGCAGCAATTGTTTCTTGATATGCCACTGCATACATCATTCAGACATTTAACTGACAGCATTCACAACATTCTGGTAATTCTAAACGTATGGCTTTATTCACTAAATCATCTATTTTAGCATTCATTATATCATTATTAAAACTATTTAATGCTTCTGCACATTCAATGCTGTTCATTATTTCTCTCAATGATAACGTATGATAAGTTACTTTTGTATCCCAATGATGCAAGACCTTTCCCCACAATTCCAGCTTTTCTTGCACTTTTTCTACCATCAATCCTTGTTTTCTGGTATATTTTAATTCCACTTCATGTACAGTTGATTCTTTTTCATCCCGTAATCTTAAAGTCACAGCGTCTTCCTTTTCCATATTCCATATTATCCAATTTATTACTTGTGCAGTTGCCTGTGTCTGCTTCAATTCTCCTAAAGGTCTTGTTAGTTCTTCGGCTTGGGTTACCCCAAATATCTTTAAGACATCTTTAGCATTTGTTCTTTGTAAACTCGCTTTTATCAGCAAGGGTATAATATCCATCTTTTTAAATATATATATATTTTTTGCATTTATAATTTCTGTAAAGTAAATTTCATATCAGTTTCTTGTGGTGCATTTTCAATTTTCACATTTTGATGTTTGTAATATCGCAAGTGTTCACACTATTTTAACAATCCATATTACTTCAGTTGTTATTGTCTTTCCACCACAAGGCAGCCTGTAACTCAGCCGCAGTCAAGTGACTTATAGCATCAGCGCGTGTTACACTACGTTGCAATTCTTTAATCGTTAACGTATTGAAGTTTGTTTCACTATTCCAACAATACAATGGTTGTCTAAACAATTCTGGTTTTTGCTTGGTTCTTCGGGCCAGCAACATGCCACGTCGTTTAGCAATATAAGTTATATACACTGTCTGCCGTTCTTGAATGCAGAACCGAACTTCATAAGTGTGGCCTTCTACGCTTTTACACACTAGCCACTTTAATATTGCTTTTGTAATCTCTTCGTTACTCATTAGAACCAGTGGTTTTCCATTTCGTACAGCATCCGAAATTCCTATGCGCTCTAAAATATTCTTGACACTCCGTCTCTCTTGCTGTCGTTTTTGTAATTCCCATATTAAATTCATGCTTCTAAATTTCAGTCTTACGTAAGCCTTCTTATTTCTCTGAGATAATATAAAGTTCACTTAATGTTACAACACATTAAATAAACACAGTAATGTTGTACTTTATACACACTGTTGTCTTTTCAAGACAACGCAACCCCTTTGGAAGTTGTTTCATTTTTAGCTTCAATCTTGTTTATCTCTGCAGTTTTGGTTTCAGACTTTCGCCAGATTGCCACCATATATTTTAAGTCTTCTTTGAGTTTGTTAATCGCATCAGCTCGTTGCACGCTGCGATTTATTTCATCTGCAGTTAGCTTGTGGTAGCTTACATCAGGCAACCAACAGTGCAGCACTTTCCCTTTAAGTTCCGTTGCTCTTTTAAAGTGTGTGATGTAAATTGATCCTCTGTTGCGATTGACTAGCTGTATTTCATAAGGCATGTCATCGTCTGCAATTTTTATACGTAATAAATATTTTTGTGCGATGATGCTGTTACATGTAATCCATTTTAGCACAGCTTGGGCTCCCTTTTCACTTGACATTTTCTTTAAAGGCTTGTGGTATTCGTCAAGATGATCTAGCCCGCATGCTTTCAATACTTTCTTTACACTCTGCTTCGACAGGTGTTTTTCTGCCAGCATCATTACTAAATCCATTTTCACTAGTTCACGTCTGCAAATAAAATGCACCTTTTATGTATCACGTATGTCTTGCCATTCCCAACTAAAAATATGGCAAGCATCGCCCGCTACTTTAGTTTTTGCACATACGCTTTTTGTATCGTATTTAATTTTTATATCGGCGATTACTTCTCTTTGGCTAGTCTCTTGGTTCATTTTACCCAGGTTTTTTAGCCATTCCATAACTGTTTCGAAATTCTCTGATTGATGTTTTTGTTTTCCAAATTCTCTCACTTCCCCATATAGGTTGCGTTTTCCCACATACGCTAAATGCAGGTCACATAAAGTATTCATGTCTCAAGTACATAAGTTTTTAGTTACTACTGTAAACAGTAAAAACATTGACCATTAATATATACATATTTGACTTTTCATAATTACTTCCTAGCAAAGTGTTTTTAGTCAACTGATTTCACATCTTCTTCTTTTAAGTCTTCAAATTTTACCTTACTATGCTCCAGTTTTAGCACATTGCCGTTTTCACTTATTTTTGTCTCAGTCATGTTATGGTCACAGTGATCCATAACAAGGTGAAATTCACGACATAAGTTTGGAAGCACCTTTCGCACTCAAACTGGCTGGCCGTATTGACATATTATTTTTCCGGTGTTTTGTTTGTAATCTTTGGTTTCTGTTTATTGTTCGGGTGAATGTTGTTTCTTGCCGAGTCACTCTCTAGCCTGTGGGAATATTTTTTCTTAGTAAGATACACTGTAGTGTTTCTATCATACACTCTCTTCTCGCAACTAACTGCATGTGCAGCTGAGCATTTATTCGATTGTAAGCCGCAGATTGTAAAGTATTTCATCATTTCAAGCCGCTTACAATCAAGGCCGGCTTACATATTAATTTCTTTACTTCATCGCAAGGTTTACATGACGCTCAGTCTTTCTTTGGCTACTTTTTGTCGACCAAACTCTTTTTTAGCATTCGATTTTCTTCAGCATCACGTGCACATCCGTCACAGGAGGGATTATGATAAACAGAAGGCAGTTGTAGTGGTGTAAGCATCATTAATACTGGGGTTGCCAATTAACGGGATACGCACGAGTACGCGAACGTCACGAATGCATCGCAGAGGCTTGGTAACCTGTGTTCAAGTGCGGTTTACAATAAGGGCAGCGTACACGAATTTTTAACACCAGTTCTTGCGGCTTACAATCAAAGGCGGCTAACAATCGAGTAAATTCGGCAGGCACATAATCGACTACCGGAAAAAGCAAACGGGAACGTTGCGAATCAGCGAAAACAAATTTTACAAACGATGACGTCATGAAATACGTCATAGGGGCCCTCCAGTGAAAATTGCCCCGGGCCCCCCAACCCTTTAATCCGGCTCTGGATTTAGCTATGCTGTGTGGGCAGCTCAGAAACCAATCTCTTTATTATATTGATAGAGAGATTCTGGGTGGATGGTCTTATCAGCGATAATCTTGCGCTATGATACAACGTAACACAGTTTTAAGACAATGATTCAAGAAATGACAAGCTCTTTGGAGAGTGCGGAATTGCGTTATAATCGTTCTCATGCTGCACCCTTTCAGAGTCATGGCGCACCGCCAAAAATAATGCCTCAAAGTGATATTTCCTTCCACAATACTGCAAACTGTGAATCCATTGATTTACTGACATGGCAGTCTAACTCAGGGCTTGGGAGCCGGCAGAAAAATTTGACGACCTCGATTCCGACTCGGGAGCAGAACCGTCGCCAGAAAGTTTTCAATAGGGGGGTTTTGCAGTTCTGCAGGGGGGCTTTGCAGTTTTTTGGGGG
>Ga0210059_1004387_pt1 | contig 22747 bp, 12 predicted proteins | sample Ectturendosymbi2_FD_188042 | JGI IMG/M metagenome (GOLD analysis project Ga0210059, IMG submission 188042) | Ecteinascidia turbinata endosymbiont from Florida, USA - Sample 2 (SPAdes) (version 2) | ecosystem: Host-associated > Tunicates > Ascidians > Unclassified | place: Key West, Florida...
ACTTCTGGCGCTGCATGGTGTTGCAGATGGCTTTGTAGAAGAATTACATAAAAAGTTTCATCCGTAACAATCGTGTTAAAAAGATATCAAGCGAGCCAGAGGCCGTCATCAAAAGAGCCACATCTGGCTCGCAAGCCATATGTTCCCGACCCCTGATTTAAACAATACTTGATGAGCGCCATGCAGTACAAACTCATCGCGTAATCCACGTTGACACTAAAGAAGCATTTGGGCGGAACAACATGAGCGTACGCTTCAACTTTTGTCTACCTGGGCTTGTGGTGTTGCTTCAAGCCTAAAAAAGTTTTAACCTGTTAAGGACTGCAAAGCCATTTTTGTGGCTTGGACTTTGTCCAGTCATAACTTTCCGACGGATAGAACTAGGGAATTGTTCAAACGCTCTGAAGAAGAAGAAAGTCTTCTAGGCTTGATTTAAAAAATCGGGAACTTTTGGATTTCAACTGTTTTGGTGGGATATCACGACTGGGGGAGGTCAGGAGATTCTTCGATGATGTTAGAAGGGCCTGAGAAAAAAATTCATGTGGTAATGCAGCCTTTTTTCTTTCAAAATAAACTAGGTGAAGTGCTGCATCTTGATTGGCTAGCTAGCGTTAGAGGTAGGAACGTTATGGCCTGAAAACAAGAAATGATTCAAATAATTCTCTGTGTATTGTTAGAGATTTATATAATTGAACTGTTTATTTGGCGCTGACTACGTCATTAAAAATTCTCCAAACATTTCGCAGACGTGGCATCATTCCAAATAAAGTTCAAACCCAAAAATGCCCCATTGCTTAAAATTAAACCAAGATGCTCCTTTACGGGGTTTGAATAGTTCTTTAGTTCTAACGGTCGGCAAGTTATGACTGAAAAAAGATGAAGGCTTTGCGGTCCTTATTGGGTTAAAGTGGCTTCGTTTTTGCTTCTAGTGTTGTCAGCGTGAATATTGTGTTATTTGAACATCTCACAGATCTCACGGCAGGCAGCTCAAGACACGCATTTCGTATTTTTCGCAACTCCACTTCTTTTTGGACAGCATCCATGTACGGAGATGTGACAAGATTTTTGAAGCGGATTACCAAACTCTTGATAAATACATGAGGCACGTGAAGTCGTGGTTTGACGCACGAGTCCAAAATGGAATGGATGGAACTGAAGAAAAACGGATTTACTTAACAGCAGATGATTCCAGTGTGTTTAAGGAAGCAACAAAGAGGTTGTTTGAAAAGTAGTTTTGAAGTCTGACAAACGCGTTTTCTTGTAGGGTATGTACAGTACATCGCAAGCAATCCTGCAAAACCGTTCGTTTGAAAACGCTTGATAAAAGTTTGCTTCAAATTTTTTGAACATTCAATTTCATAATTTTACAATAATCGTGTGGCCCAACTATTTGAGAAGTGCATTACTTTGATGGGTTGAAAGCTGTTTAGAGAGATCCACGACCGCAAAAAAACATAGGTGAAATGTTGAGCTTTCCTGGATCATGACACATGATTTCCTTATCTGTATTTAATCCCAATGTTGAGCGTCTTTCATGCGAAGGCACACTGATTATCTGCATGAAACAACTTACTAGGTATCGTGACTTCAAATTCCTGACCGTCGAAGATCACATCGCAAAAGCCGATTTGTGGACTCGTTTAACACTCAAAGATTTCAGCGGTATTGCACTGGATATTTCGCTCCTCAGTGAATGCGACTTCATGGTGTGCACGTTCAGTTCAAACGTAAGAATCAAAATCGTACCTTAGGCTAGTGTTGTGGTGTCTGCATTCTTCGAAACGTTTTCATGCATATGTAAACCTTTTCAAAAGCTGAATTGTGTGCAATTTACATGAACTTGTTTCTTATCTGAACAGCAGGTCTCCCGAAATAACGTTTCTGACATACAGTTGCTTTATCATGTTTACTAAAGATTAATATCCTCAGGAATATTTCCGGCAATGAAGAAGGGCCTCCAAATCCTTTTTTGAAGATCATCTGCAAAAGTTCGAAATTCACAGATATTTAATATTCTGTAAAACATCATTGTTTCTTCGTTTGTCTTTTTGTTTGTTTATTAAACTGGAAAATACCAGTGATGGTAGTAAAAGGCCTGAAACAGAGATTTGACTGAATTCAACCCTGCTAAAGAAGAGAATAAGTCAATACAAACGAAGAGAAGACGAACAACATGAACGAGACAAACACAGAATAAACGAAGAAATGCCAAGTCATGAGAGACTTGCAAAACGACATTTGAATGATAATAATGAAATGTATGCGCACGTCCGCGAACACACACACATGAAATAATGCGATGGTGCAAGAAACGCGATTTAAATTAGCGAAACAGTATTTCAGGCCAGTTCGGAGATAAACTTGAGACCTGTTCCCCGAGGCAACATTCAAGGGGATATTTTCATTAAATAAGTATCAACTTCACTTGAGTGGTGCTCCAACTTGGTAAAGCTACTGAAAAGAATTTATGAGTAACTAAAACGATATACCTCCTATAAAATGATGGCATGGATTCATTGAAATTATTAACATGATTCACGATTTTGTTGTTCAAAAATTTATGTTTTTACCCTGGTTTTGATATGCTGTAATAACATGCTTTGAAGATTTCCGATCTTGAGCTATCTAATGACAAAATAATTTTTGACCATGAAAATCTCACTGAAATTTTTGGCTAAAGTAAAATTTTACTCTAATTTCTTTAAAATGTTTTTGATTATTTACAGGTTGGACGACTGGCATATGAACTTTCTTTTTCGGAAAACCATGAAATAACAAAAAGTGTAGTTTCCATTGATTCTGAGTATTTCTACGACGGAACGTCTCCTACGCAAAATGTAGTGAAGTTCCTTGGAATTGAAAGAAGAAAGTTTTCTGAATGGAATAGGTGGAGTACAAATTTTCGGGCAATGCCAATGTCTTGGATGGACTGTGAAAAAGTTTAATACACAAAGGCATCGCAGCGATGGATATAATGGACAAATACCTATTGTCAAATGATGATGCTTGTTCAATACGGCACACGGCACAATTTGACAAAGATCTGTACATGGAAGCTGACCTTGTACACTGAACTGTTACGGCTATGTTTATTAAAACGTGTTACAATAAAACAGCATTTGCAGATTCCTCTGCGACAAACTCAGAAAAACATCGTGCAGTTGTTTACTTGCAATATGAGCAAACGTAACATTTTTCATTTGTATATGTTCTGGACAAACATATGTTGTAGCGTGTTCAAACTTCCCTTGAAATTTTTATCAATCCAATGTTAATTTAATACATTTTTATGTGCCAGAGGCAGGAAAATGTTGGCAAGCAAACATCCCTTCACGGATAGCGAAATCCACTACAAAGTGGTTTTGGTGCAATTTCGTTCATAACCCGCTGACCGATCTCGTTAAAGGGCTAATGAAAAACATTTTGCACAAACGTTTTCATAACTTCCTTGAATGTCGTAAGTTGTTGATACCGAACAACTCTGGACTTCGAAAAAAAAAACTCTGTTCAAAATTCATTGCTGAGTACATGGCATAGTTTGTACCAAGCCTACGATTCGAATCTCTTAAAGAATAGTTTTCCTTCCTTAATGTATCAAAAGCGTTCGATAGTATTGTCCATACATGCTTAATTTATTTATTTGCAACAGCTCGGAATTGTTGGTTCTCCCCACGTATTTTCTACCTTCTTATCTTTCCCATGGTTCTCAAGTCCTTGCAATGAAATGGACTCGTTTCTACCCTACATATGCTAGTTGCGGTGTTTCTCAAGACGTGTTTCATGTCCCTCTGTTGTTTCTTATCAATGCAAATGATATTCCTTTGAATATTAAAGCATTGCTCTCTTTGCAGATGACCCTGCCTTGTTTTATTCAGGTAAGGGTCCTGATCACTTTCCCTACGTTCTAACTCAAGATTTCCGTACGTTGCACAACTGGTCTCAGGTTTGGAATGTTACCCTCAACACCCAAAAAACTGCCGTTACGACCATGCCTAATCACTGGAGAGATCAACTCATCTCACTTGAAAATAGCTACCTCTCTGAAACAGATAGACACGAACACTGGGGTTAACTGTTCCACAGTTTCTTTAAGGCATACTCGTACACTTTCATCAGAATATGATGACAAAATTTAACCTCTTCGTCCATTCGTCAGCTTTGTGCCTCGCCACGCTTTCCTTATGGTCTACAAAAATATTAACGGTTTTTGTTATTGAGTATTATTCATGATAACCGTTCTGGTGGTGACAAACGATTGCTAGATAAAGCTCAGCTATCTGCCTCTGAAGTAATATTAGGATGTTATAAAACTACATTCAGTTACGATGTGCGAACTGATCTAAATATCCCAAGCTTTCGTCCACGCAGAGAAAGATCTATGTTTCGTTATTTCTCCAAACTGATATTTCATATGATGCCCTGTCTATTTCTAGCTTGTATGTCTAGATCATTAAAAGAAATTCGTTCCTTATGATTTACGCCACAACCAAAACATTCAGATTCCAAGTTTTAAAAAATTCTTGGTCTATTGCTTTTTTCTCTGTTGGGCTTCCAGCTTGTGGAACACTATCCCACTCGTTATAAAATCTTCAGCCAATCCATTTTCATGAATAGCCTGGATCCCAATTATTAATTGTCCAAAATCTGTAGCCATCACCTATTAGGAATCAATCCCCGTTTGTAGTGTTTTTTTTAACGGTTTTAAAAAATGTGTCGTGGTGGAGCTTTGGGTTGTCATCACCGTTTTCCCTTCTATATCTGATACTTTTAACTGATTTTCATAAAAATGCAAGTTTACGTCCAAATATGCTTAAATTCTTTTAATACGGCATTCACTTTTGGCAAACACACTAAAGACAATTTCATGAATATAAAGGTTCAATGTAGGCGTACATGCTTATTCATTTACTCCTTTTCTTGCCCGATATTCCTTTTTCGAGTCACGGGAGCAGCAGCCCTAGGAGTACCCCAAATACCTCACGATCAACAGTAATCTCAGATACCTCCACTGGCTCTACACCAAGACGGTACCAAACAAGGTCGGAGATGTAGTCACGTCACCTTGGATGACCTCTGGGCCACTTTCGCATGAGTGTAGACTGTAGCCCGAAGGACTTGCGTTGCCATCCTTTCCTGAGACATTCTGGTCACATGGCCAAACTAGCATGGTGGGATCTCTCTATTCGCAGGAGTAGCTTGCCATAACGTGCTTTACGGATTTCAGACCTGTGTTCTTTGTCACCAACTTTCACACCGAGAACTCTTCGCAAATATCCCTTCTCCTTCGTTTGTTCTTTTGACAGAATTCTTTCGGTTGTCACCTAAGATTAAAAAAAGATCGGATACACGGGAGAAGATCGCCCCCCTAAATCCTACGAAAGTAACCTTATTCACCACAATTTTTTACAATTTGGAAAACAGCATTAGCGACATGAGGCCATTTTGTTGTCCATTGTTTTGTCACAGCAATTTTGTGAAGCATGCTTCATCCTTCTTGCAGTAGCGAAGCCGCTTTGAGATTTGACTGCCAAACATTACTGAAATCACCCCCCAACCTTACTGGCTGGATCCGCCCTGGATTCATGACCACAGGTGAGGATCGGAACAAAGAGCGATTTAAAAACTGAAAGGTTTGCTGTCTATGAAAGCTCCCATTTCGTCACCACGGACCAAAAAACCTAACGCAGATCTGCATTTGCTTCAACAATTTTATTTCAATATCTTTTTTCCGATTTCCATCACTCGTGAATATCACCCTGAAGTACTTGAACGTCTCCACCTGCTGAAGTGTATTTCCTCTCGCTTGTAGAACACACTGCCTTGGACGTCTTGCGAGACACAATGCTTCAATGCTTTAGCGCTGATTTGCGTTTCTGTTTGGTCGCACGCATCAGAAAACCGATGAAATACGTGCTGAAGACCCTGTTGAGAAGATCCACGCATGCAGTACAATTCGTCCGCAAAAAGTAAACGGTTCATCCTGCAGTTCCCAACAGTGACACCCTGACCAACGCGTCTGTGACTCTCTATCCAATTCATATCGACAAAAGCTCTCCAAACGTTTTAGGATAGGACCACATACGCTTTACACAAGAGTTCGAGGGCGGGACATCTTGCGTAATGTGGCTTTTTGTAATTTGTTTCATTCTATCAAAACAACGCATTTTTCGTAAATATATTCTTGTTTGATTATTGGCAAAATGGGTTTTGCGGCCGGGTGAAATGGCATTGTAGGTCGGATTGGGCTCACGGGCCGTAGTTTAGAGAACGCTGATATAGTCTATGAAGAGGAATGGTGACAACACACACCATTCCGGAGTCCAACACCAACGCTGAACAGTTGTGATTTAATTCCGTCCATAGGGACACAATCTTCTGAACAGAAGTACAGTTAAATGACGACTAGAAAGAGGCACCCTTCACCACCGTGCTCCCACAACACCCGTTAAAGTTTTTCACGAGGAACCCGGAAGTATGCTTTCTCGAGGTCGACAAAACATGTGTACAGTGTATGTCTTGGCATGCTCCCAGGATTTCTCAAAAATTTGCTGGAAGGTTGAAATTTGTTCTGTAGTGCTGCGGCCGCGACGGAAATCGCGTTGGGTATCATCTTGCTGTGGTTGAATCATTTGCACGGCATCTTGGCATACTCTCTTCCTGGGAGCTAAGCAAGGAGATGCCCCTGTAGTTGGTTCATTCACTCCTGTGTCCTCTCTCCCATTTTGTATGCGGGGATGATCAATTTGCCAATCATTCGGTGCCCTTCGAAAACTTGACATACACGAGTTAGCCAAACTATCTAGCGTTCGAGTTTGCCAAACTAGCCGAAGTTCCTCTAATTCGCTATCAAACTTTTGGCAAGTAGCTTTAAGCTCGGATTTAGCAGCGTCATCAGAGAGCTTATTGATGCACAGTTCTACGGAAGCTTTGATCTGTGCAAAGTTGAAACACCCCGCCTGAAAAACCTCGCTCAGTTCTGTTAAGTGAGGTGGCAATGTTGACAAAAGGAAAGCACCATGTTGAATTTTTTTGTTTTCAGACGCCGCAGTAAAACAGCCCACAATGCATTATTTTTATTTTCTGAAAGTTGCTTCAGTGCGGCCCAAGTGGTCAAACTCTCACTCCTAGCTCTCACTGTTGCCTCACCCAACAACCACCTTGTTTTGCATGCGCGCTGCAATTGGCGACCATTTGCCTTCATTGTATAGTTTGATGCATCGCCAGGCAAGCCAATCGCAAAGGTGAAACAGTAAAGACTTCCATAAATGCATTAAAGTGCTTCTGCAGTTTTGTACATCATATTGCACAAATCTGCGGCAGTACAGTAACCTAACAGCTGAAGTGAGGCGATGCGCATGACAATGCACAGATACTTACAATTTTACCTTCCAACTTCTGCCACAGTGTCGGCGGCTGTCACAGGCTTATAACATTGCAGCCGTCTGTTGCAAGTTGCAACAGTCGCGTGCAGCAGGAAAACACGCTTTCTCCAAATCGCTTTACTTAATACAAGGCAAAACCATATCTTGGCTTTCAAAATTTAGGGTGTCATTGCAAAATTTTAGGGTGTGTGTCATTTTGATACCAAAGAATGGCTTAGAAAAACACTGCCCGTTTGTCATAAGTACGTTGGACACTTCGATTCGCCGACAGCTCGTTGAATGTCACCAAAAGCAAATATTTCGTTTGTGCGTGAGGCGACGCAGAGACCGAAATACATCGTTTCGTTCATTGCAAGGTTCACAGCATCGCTCGTGCAGAACATCAAAATAATGTTTGTGAAATTTTCGTCAAATGCGGACTTGCCGAACGCTTTGAGCGTTTGGACAACGTTGATTTGTTGCCTAAGATTTCATTTCGTGTACCTGATGTGTCGATCCCTATTTCAGTTGCTGCTTTTAGCGCTGTTGACTACTTTCTGAAATCAGGTCTTCTTCTTGCGTGTGAGCGGCGGTTCAGACAAAATCCACAAGGTTCTCAAGCCATTTGGTGTTTTTGATGTCAGAGGACCGCAGGTCTTCCAGGCAGTTCGGATCGCAAAGGATGTCACAATCGAAGATTATTTGAATGGCCGACTGTTCCGCATCGCCACAGATGCATTTGGGTGTATCTAGGATGCCCCAGCGCTACAGACATGTCCCAAAGACGCCAAGGCCAGTTCTTAGTCTATTCAGTGCTTCCCACAGACTATGGGGTAGCTCTGAGCCAGACGGGAGACAAACGGCAGGGGTGACCAAAAATTGAGCCGGTGGTGTGGCACTTTCCCATGCCGCTCTCCATGACTCCAGAGTATTGAAGCCGGAGTTGATTAGCGCCGCAACATGGCGGCAGAAGGGGCGTCGTGAAATCAGGTAATGGAATCGAACTGCACTCACCGTGATCGTCTATGCTTTGTGTTTTTGGTTGCTGCAAGTTTCGTGTATCGTTGTGCTTTTGAAATATCGACGTGTCACAGCGAAATTGAGGCAGTCAGGCTAGCGCCTGTTGTAAGATTGTCCTTTTTGAAATTATAACACTAATACAACTTGGGACGATTAAATAATGCTGCCAAGGAATTGAGAAACGTTGCTGGTGAAGATAAATAAATATCGACAAATAGATTATATTTCAATAAACGTTGATGATGTCTACGTCGTAGGAAAATTATACTGTATACTCTGCAAGATCTTAGTGTCCAATTCTTTGCTGACAAAGGGTTTCTCACCAAATACAGAGTTGCGGGTAAATGTTTAATAAAAAGACATGCATATTGGGAAGAGAGCGAAGTTCATATTATTAAGTTTTAGTTAAGTTATCATCTAAGTCAGTGGTTCCCAAACTTTTCTGCACGTTGACCCCCAATTAAAGTATGCAATTTTCTGTTGACCCCAGGGCCTAGCCTGGCAGTGATCAATACAAGGAAAGTATGTGTCCAAATAAATAAAAGGCACTTACGTAAAAAAACGTTGCACGGACGAAACGTGCAAGGTTTTACAAACGTCTACAACACAAAACTTCAACGTTGAATTTTAAAACAATGCAATTCGAAGGAATGTAATCGAATAGAAACACTATGTTGGCAAATGCATACGCTGAGCTCTTTCCTTGCGATGCATATTGATTCACTGTCGCCAGCGTTTCAAAAGCATTTACTGTGGCTATCACTCGGGTTTACAACAATTGTTCTCCGTCCTACTGCGTAGCCTACTGCTGTACCAGGGTTCCCTGATAGGAATAACAAAACTGTCGCCAAGTTCACTTCAAAACATAGCCAAACTCACCAATAATTCGCTAAACTTTTGCAAATGGTTCAACTTTACCAAAACATTAATTTTTTCACTAGAAATAAATCATTTAAATCTCTTAAACCTTGCGCCTTGTGTTTCACCAGAAAGTGAATAGGTTTTCAACATTTTGCAAGGATATTTGGTAAGAAGTGTTCAATAGCATGCTTCTACGTTCACACGTTCAATTGATATCATGCATTTTCAAACCATCAGCAAGCTTAAAAATAATAAATCTACACATGACAATGTATGGAAATACGTGAAAATCTTCAGGTCGTACATTTCACCAAACAAAAAAATCTGGAGCCAAATGCTTTCACAAATCGCCAGAAATTCGCCAAATCGCCAAACCAAAATATTTGCAGCCAAACGCTTTCAAAATCAGATGTATTTCCGGAATCTGGCGATAAATTCGCCAATATGGCAGTACTATCAGTGCTACACGACCAGTCTAACAACTGCCGAACTGCGACACATGCACTGCCATATTGCTTGTGATGTAACAAACACAACACTTCTCATAATGTCATCACAATGAATCATTTAATAAAAAGCTGTTATGTAGGGGAAGGTGGGGTACAGTCGACAGTTTTTTGCATTTTCAACCACGGTTAGTCTTGGAAATTACAGTTCAGCTGCGGTAGTCATGGAAATTACATTTCGTTCTTTTCCGTGAAATCAAGTTTTGAAATCAAATAACTTTTGTAGTGCACTGGTATAAATTTGAGGGATGTCATGTTCATGATTTCGCAATTCTTAGCTTCAAATAAACTCATACCCACTCGGTATCACTGAACAGAGTAGCATCACACTTTTACAACTCAGACCACATTAAAATTTTCTGTTTTTCTTCTAAATCTAAAAAAAATTGCTTCCATCTCAAGGTCTCATTGAGTTTCTTTCATAAAATCAAATATTTCATCAATCCAAGACTGCATTGAAATTTGTAGATGTTACCTACAGTGAATGAATAATTATTTGAAATAGATGTGGAACTTCAATTGCGTTGAAAATCAGATCAGTTGGAAATCAACACTAGAAATTCAAAAAATGTTTTTCACAAAGTGCTTGATGTAACCAATGTGTCTTGAAATGGTCCAAACGATTTTGCGCTTTGCCTTCAAAACAAGTGTAGCAGAATCGAAACGCAAGCGTGACTCTCGTGCACACAAAGCTATTTGTGATATACATGATATCCTTCGGAGACGTGTTGAGAAATTCATGATCCAATTTCCTCAAAATTGATTTCGCAAAATCTTCAGCAATCACGATAGCCTTTGTGCATTTAAAACGCCTGTCAGCTTTCCCCTAATCACGCTTCTTAACAAACACTGATCTCAACTTGCCACGTCTCTCAACTGTCATCCATTGAGAGAAGGTGGTGTGTTTTTTTAGACGTTTTCGTATCCACAAAGAGTGACAAAATTTTTTTTGGAAATCACTGGGTTCGTTACTGCGATCGATATCATTTCTGATTGCCCAAATAGATTTTGTGAAATGCATTCATAATCAAATGTGTAGCTGTATGCTTGGATTAAAACTATACATATGCATTTAATCACTAATATATATGAATTCCTTTCAAAATTTTGCCTACACGAAATCTTCAAAAATATTCTTTCTCTCTTTCACATTACACTTCAATGACCATGCGATGCATCACGAATTTGTGCATCAGTATTTGTTGCTATCGGTACATCCTGAAACAATGTGAATACACCTGTTGTGGGAATGAGAACCGATGTTCTGCACACCGCTCCACTCAATAAAAATTTGCTTATTGATGCCGTTTTTTTGTGAAATAAAATGATGTGAGATCATTATAGAAACTATTCAAACCAAGTTTGATTGGTGTAAATAATTCTACCTAGACTGATTACTTCCAGAAAATAATATCGAATGTGTTTTGGAACTCAAACTCATGTGCGTGCATCGTATTCAGACTGTAGTTCTGGAACAACTGGTTTGCAGAATGCATTTTCGTCTGTTTCTGATTGAGACAGGTAACTGTTCCATCATTCACGACCTGCTTATTACACAACGAAGGTCAGTTCTTTCATTTGCCAAACATAATTCCGCATGAAATTAACTTTCAAGTGAAGCATTCATTTATCTATTCATACGATGATTTTACGTTAGCACACAGATCCAAGACACTAGGTGAATTTCCAAATTATCCTCTTTTTTCTTTGCTTTCTTTGCACTTTTTGCTTACTTGAAGTGTGTTGATATTATTCTTGATCCAGAGGTTTCCTTTGTGTTTCATTAAAAATCAAATTAAAAATCCATGTTTGTTGAAACTAAGGCCGATTTTCACATCAACTACAAAATCTGAATGTGTTCGTTTTTCGTAATGTAACACGAACAAGGTTTTAAGAAAAATAGTTTTTCTAAATTTGACACTTTTTCAAACAAGGTTTCCAATGTTTAGAGCTAGATATTTTTGAAATTGTAAAGACTTATTTGATGTATCAGTTCTTTTGGCTAAACTTTTTGATTGTTGGGGGACGGTAAAGTGCTTTCAAAATGTTTCTGCTAGGCGTTTCACTGCACTCATCCATGTGCTGCTTTAAGGTTTTCAATCGTTCCTGAACAGACACGCAGATGAATGCTAACTTTGAACAAGGGCTATATAAGTCTGCTGCACTGCGAAAAGCTCTAGTTGTGTCATTCCATGAAGTGGACGATTTCGAAGAGAACTGATCAGTTACAGACTTCTTTAAAGTTGTTTTTGTTTGTAAAAGACAAATCAAACACAAAAACAAAAAATCTCATTTTCTACAGAATGACGTTGGCTTTACCTTATGTTTCTTAACTTTTTCTTTACCACACCTCCCTTAAATACTTGTCCTTCGTTTCAAGCCCCCTGGATATAAATGTTTTAAAAGCAAATGCATTCTTTAGTAAATTTATTGAAACCGCAAACTTTTTCTTTGTTTATAAAAGAAGCAAATTTATTGATACAATAAAATTTTCTTTGTTTATAAAATAACCACGAATACACCGTTGACAAAAGAAGAGACCCTCCAAGAAGGCAATCGCTGCAAAATATTGCCCGGTATCATCTTTCTAGGAGGTCATTAATTTACCATTTCCTTTTAAGATATGACAACACAAACTGAACAGTGCTCTAACTAGTGCTTTGTGAGGTTATCACTTTATCCGACGTGAAGTGTAATGCCCAAGTCTGTTCAAGGAACATTTCCTTTGACATGTATTGCTTTCAACCACGATATGACAACAAAAAACGTTTTTGTAACGGAAAAAAAAACACATTTTCTGTGCTCAAGAAAAAACTACATTTCTGAAACTTCACAAATTTTGTATTGATCCGTTGCTTCTCATATACGAAAAATTCTTCTGCGTGAATAACATTGGTTTCTTCTGGCGTTTTTGTGCTAAAATTGTGTAGCGCAGTGTCGGCATGTTTTGTTTTAGAGGTTTGAAATAATTCTCAAAAAGCAATAGGTTTCCAATGGATTCTGTCTGTGATGCACAGCAATGCTTGAAAATAAAACGGTCACAAACGCCAAAATGTGAAAACGTCTAAACAACTAGCACGTTTTAATTTCAAGTGATCTCACAGTCAAAAAAGTTGCCGACGTTATATTTTTAGGATATCAAGCACAACTCCCAAGAACAAGTTCCAATATATACAACATTCAAAATAATTCATTGGAGATGAGACATCACATGAAACGTTGAAGGAAATATCAGTTTTGAAAATCCCAAAGAACATAACACTGCTGAGTGATGTCTTTTCTACAACATCCTTGCAGAATATTGTCAAAATAAAAATTATCAGATCAAAATGCATATTATATATTCCAGCATTTGTACAGTACATTAGTCCGGGAACTCTATCGAGCAAATATAAGTAAGCTTGATGTTATGTCGTTGACCACACTTCCGAGAAATCCAACTGGTGACGGCGCCCTCTTTCGACTGTGCTCAGCAAGTTTGTCCCAAGCTGGAATTGACATAATCATGTAAAATGCCATAAATAACGCCAATCTTTGATAACCTCGGCAAGTAAAGTCAAATGAGAGGGGAATGGTTTCATGCTAAGTGAACAGGAAACAAACGTTTTCAGGCGCAATAAATCTTTCAGTTGCAAATCTACATTGTTTTCAGTCCTCGTCCCAGGCCACGAATCTTGTGTCACAATAACGAAATGTTTACATTTCAAGTGCATGCCACAGATAGCGAAAATTCTCTGAGAGATCTTTTCAAAGCAATGGGCATATTGCATAGTTGCGGAGTTCGATATACCCAAAATGTCGATTCTCTCTTAGTTTCAATAGATAAATCTCTGCTGGGGTGTTTGACCATTTGACTGGAAAACACGAAACAAGTTGGGAAAGAAAGTCATGCTGGCAACATGCTCTGGAATATCCCATAGCTGCCATTGGACATGTATTGGGAATATTCTAATTCCTACCGTGTTTGTTTGCTCTTTGGAGCCTGTTCATATATTGGAACTTGCTGACAATCTTAAGATAATTCGATATCATTTGGTGTCAATGCACCATCACCTTATTAAGAAATAACGTGGATTTAAAGGTGAATCTCAACCGTTTTAACACTGGAAATCTTTAGTGGGTTTGTCAAACGCAGGACAAATGTGGTCACCACGTGATACCTGCGTAAGCCCGCCTTGGCGCGCTTTGCACATTTCAGTAGCTTCATTTTTTGTGTGACCAGTTAGTAGGTGTGCGTGCGATCGTCCACGATTTTCATCGATTTTGAAAAGACAGTGAATTCGGGTTCAGCTAACCCGACGATGTGGTTAGTGTGAAGTGTCGTGGGCACGCTAGACCCACGTTATGGTAAAAGTGGGTTTAAGTGCCAGGTGGGTGTAACTCATTCAGCACATTCTTCTACGGTCGTGTTAGCAGTACACAACATAGGAAGTTCTTCAGGCCCAAATTTTTTGTTTATGAGCAATTCAGTTCAGGCATATATGACACCTTCTCTATATTGGTCTACTCACAATTTCATTAAAAATCGTATGATATTAGAGTACAAAGTAACTTGTTAGTGCTCACACTGCTCAGTGAGAGTTGTATTTTCAGTGTAGTTTTTGTGATAAGCTTTAGTTGAAGGAAATTATATATTTATGTATTTTTGAAAACCGTGTTCAGCACACCCGACGAAATGTTTAATGTGACAAAATTGAACGAAAGTATTCCAGGTGAAAGACAATCTCTTTATCTATTTTGAGAAGCATGCGGGGAACAAATGATATGACAGGTGACATAGAGTTTATTTTTAAATTGCTTTTGTGTTTACAAGTAATAACCGGAATTAACTAAAACCAAACGTGCGAACATGAATACATATTTTAATCAAATTTCGTACTATGACTATTCTTGATGAAATGTTGAATATTTGGAATTGTTACATGATTTCCTGGAAATATATGACATTCTATCCGATGGGACTTAATGGTTTGATACTAGCTTGTTTACTCCAGTAACAAAACATTCAAAGTAGGTCTTCACTGGGAATATCACGAAATATTGGAGTTGAAAGCACTTTTTACTTCAGATTTAGGTCTTTTCGTCTTATTTACATAGATCGTCTTGCAATGTGCCAGTGACACACTGGCTACATATTTCTTTTCCCTCGGTACAACTATCATTCAACAAAGCATCATTTTTGTGAAAAAACTTGATTACTGCTCTTAGCATTCACCTGCAAAATCTCCACAACGACTTCTGTGTGTATAGAACGTTGCTACGGTTCCGACGCAATACAAAGACGGATCAGCTCCATCATCCACTCTGTAAAGAAAATTTCGTCCTTTTTTCATCGGTAAATGTGTGCTTGTGTGGCTCCTGCAGCCGTGCAATGTTAGAATAAGATGCTTTTTTTTGTTTTGTGACGAAGCCAATTTTTACAAATTCTTCCTTAAAATTTGTTGCTTTGAAGGAAACATCACAGTTTTTGGATATCCCAATGCAATCATGATCAAATTGTTGTCATTTTCAGACTAAATGCGTTTACTTGGTCTCAAATATTTTTAAAGAAATTCCAATAAACTACCAAACACAATTTTCTCCATTTTAAACCTTAACAGATACAACGAACTTTTCTTACATCGTTCAGGAAATGGACACCGACATCTATTGTAAATTACTAGGAAACGCAAAGATCTTTCTCTTAGTCAAAAGCAAATACAATTTTGTTTAATGAAGCAATAATTGCAAATGTTATTGAAGAAACATATTTTTCTAGACTGAAATTATTTTCGGCATCACTCCTAATTTGAGCTCATATTCATAGAGTTTGTGACCTAAATCTTGTTTTCTGCTGGTTTTGTTTGAACTTCCATACAAACGTCTGGAAATGTTAAACACTTTTCATAAATGACCAATAACTGAAAATCACTGGTATATTTGTGGAATAAAGAAACATTTCACTCAGCAATAGCAATCCATGAAAAAACACTGCATTTGTGTTTTCTTGATACTTCCTTCAAAAAATGAAATTGCTTAGACCATGTGAATGCACACAAGAACACATTCCATGATCAACCGAATAAAAATGATTAGTTCTACTGCATACCGCCGGAATGAGCGAAAAGTGATTTTTGCCAATTCATCGGCATGAAGTTTAACACCATTGCAACAAAAGTCCGTCTAGTTTTGAACAATTAAACAAACAAGACGTCAGACAAGCAAGAGCAGCGGCAACATTGCAGAACGCAATCAAATTCTTGTAAATGCGAACACAAGCAATGACTTTCACATATAAGAAGAATGGGAACGAGATTGAGAAAAGTTTTACCTTAAACCAGGGCATAAAGCGTGCGGGAGTCCATAAGCATCGTACTTCCGAAGCTGTATGAATCCAGGCGTGACATTTCCGGTGTAGCTATCCATGCTTCCCTTTATGAACTTAGCTGGTGAAGAAATGCTCGGATTTTTGTTCAGATTCGACATATCGATCTTTTCTGAAATTATTCATAACTGGCTGAAAGGCTATTATCAAGAGATAACAAAGCAATACCAGGCTGTTTTTATTCTTGGCAATGTTATGGTGCTTGATTTCAATGCCGGCATTTTACACATTTGGTCTAAACAACACTCGTTTCTTGGCTAGGCTGAATTGCGGTTGAAGGACAGGACCAGTGCAAGCTATTTTTGTCAAAATTGCTCATATCAACTGCAATTTACTATTTGCAATATCACAACTTTAACCAAATGTTGCAATATTTTTGTCTTTGGGAATACTCCATTTGTCTGTGGTATTCGCAGATTTGTCAATTTTATGAGTTTCAGTATTGACACTCTTATGTTCAATCTTTAACAAATGCAGAAACGATTGTATAAGCAAGTAGACTTTTAGTGAAATAAAAACATTTTTGCATTGCTTCCAATCAACATCAAATACAGAAACAACGTATTCAGCGTAATAACTGCAGCCACCAAAACCCAGGCTTGAGTTTCGGCATGGCGCGAGGCATTTGACACTATCCTGCCCTGTAATCGGACTTCTTCGCCGTGAGGCAAGTAATGCTTCAATTCAGACTCATTTTGCGTGGAGGACAGCCACGTTTTCATTGTATAAGGGATTGAGATAAACACAAGGCACTGGAAGAACTGATGAACGATTAGATTTCGATACCTGTTAGTGCGCGTTAAACGACTGAATTGATTGTGCTGCTTTCCACTAACTGGTGTTTGTCGCACAACACTTGCTTCTGTTCCTGAAAAGGCGTAAGCCAGCGTTTTTTTACCAGGGTTCCGCTGAAGCTCAGTTTTCAGCATGAGGCGGCCAGGAGTTTCGCTGAAAAAGGCGGAAATTGCCATTTCTACCCATCTTGTTTATTACAGAAAGAACGACAGACACTTTGATCATTGCACAGGGTTCCATGCGCAACACAAACATTTGCGGAAGGTTCCACAGCAGCAGCAAATCTTGAAAAACACTGGCGCAGGTCATGACGCGTTCCATTGAAAGCACTAGGATGGCTGTAAACTCTCGAAGAATCAGCCGACTGGTTTCTGCTTTCATTTTTTGCGATGATTCAAACTTGCACATGTCTATATTCAAGTGACTTGTTCAACAAACGTGAAGGGTTTGAATCCATCATGAAAATATTTAAATAGGAAAGAGATTTCACACAACGTTATGCATCTTCATACTCAATTAGAAGTTATGCTTAGGGTAAATACAATGAGTTGTACTTATTGCAGTTACAGTATACTCAAGTAACAGTCTAATATCCAAACGTACCAGAAGTTGCACTCAGTAAATTCATTGCAGATTTTATTTGCATAAGTCTACAGGACTGAAGCTGCTTACGTGAAATCGGTTGCACATTGCTGATGAATTCAAACCATTCACCTTTGTGGAGACTGGTTGCTTGGGCCTGAGAAGTTAATGTGCCTTTCACTGTAATATTCTGCATTGGTAGGTCAATGATTTCAACGTGAATCTTACCATTCATTTCAGAACAAATATTTTGGCTGCGACACCATAACGTTGTAAACATGCTGAACGTCTTAACGGTTAAAACATGGTTGTCACGAGAATGCTTATCGGCGAACGAAACCTTTCACCCGGCTTCATTCAACTAAGAACACCAGCATGCATTGACATTCGCAGCGTAACACAACAACCGCCTGGTACGAAAGTACACACGATCCGATACCGACGTGCGATACAAACGACCAGGCAAACCAATGCAGGTCGACGCGACAATTTATCAATAAGTGGACTTATCACTGCAAGCAACCGCGGGCATCAAACTCGTCACAATGGTAAACTGAGTCTACTCAATCTTGATGGAGTCTAACTTTGCATACTGGTTGAAAAACATTCCATTTACGCGAGACAAACCTAAATTGTACATTAATTTAACCCCTTGGTATATTTCCTTATTAGGCATAAATTGCTATGGGATGGGAATGGGACAGATAAATATGTCCCATGGACAACCCTGGCTATTCCTGACGCCTTGCATTAATAACCGGTACTGTTCCAGTAAAACAGTTTTGAATCAGTTCAAGACTTCCATTTGCAGTAACTGAAACACCGCGATTCGAAACTTGCGCAATTTGCAACATTTGGTTATGACTACACAGATCGTTTTTTTCGAAACAAGTTGCAATAATTTTGTGGAGCATTGCTATGATAACAAGAGGTCCTAATATACTACCAATGGTTGAAATTCAAAACAAGCAATTTGGTCGAAATCATGTTTAAAAGAAATAAAAGTGTTTACTACCATTGGTTTCAATCCTAAACCAGGAAATGAATTGAAATCATGTTGAAAAACAACTTTTTCACGTAATGAAGAAGTAACGCTTTTTGATGCATGTGGTGAAGATGAAAACATTTCACAAGGCATTAGTTGCATGACTGGGTATGAAGAATTGACATCATGTTCTTACTTTTTTTGTAATGCGATATATACAGATTTCATGTTTTTGCAAAAATTCTGGAAAGTGCTAAAAGAATGAGTACGTAGTTCTAAATGCTATCATGGCGATTGCAAATTTTTCATCAACTAGATTAAAATAGGATTTCGCGAATCCTTTCTACGTGGTTAACACGCAAACGTTGCAATTATTCTAAGCACGCATGTTGAATCTTGCAAACATACCCAAACACTTCGAAATTCTCCGGAAAACTTGTCTCATCGAAAATCGTCCTAAATACCTTCTCCCGCTCCTATGTCATGAAAAGGAAAAAAATGAAACACCAGCAAAAATTATTTGAAAACACAAGGAAATGAATTCAATTCAAAATTTACAATCACAATTTGTATTGAAATGATAATTATATATATTTGTAATTATGAGAGAAGCGTGTTCCAACTTCTAGATCATAGTGGTTTTGGACCCGTGTCTCTGACAGATGTAACTCTGGAAGAAAGCACTGACATCAAAACACTTAATAATTCTCACAAGTAAAGCAAGGAATTCCAATCAAGCAAAATCATGCATTCTTGTTCATAATCAAATATTTATTCAAACTTACCAGAATGCCACAGTCAAATTCATATAGATTAAAGAGTCGATTCAATCCAGGCTTGAAAACGAATCAAAGTACAAATAAACACTGGGCAAGCAGTGTTTCGATAAATATTTTGAAAAAGGTTTCAGAATTGTTTCAGACAGATGTATTCCACTCATTTCTGCTTGATACCAAATCATCTTCAAATTCCCAAAGGTTTCAACAGTAACAAATATTTTTCTTTTACTAAGTTTAGAGAATAATCGTATTACGAGTCATCATTGATTCTTATGTTGAAGAGTGGATACTGTATATCAAAAGCCATTTCGGGATCATCTTAGACATGGAACAGAAAAGTGTAAGATTTGTTTACTTACGAGGGTACGACTGCATAGCCAACAAAAACATGATGGAGATCCGTTAGAGTAAAAGTGAAGTTTTTTGGAGAGGCAAGGTTGGTGGAAAACCGTCCAACTTTCGAAGACCATACCTAGGAAACACAAACGGCGTAACGTTGCTTTAGTGATTTCAAAAGCTGAAGTTGGTGGAGTTAGGAGGACTCTATGCGTAATGCCAGTGGGGAATTAGTCGAATAAATTTGCAGTTACGGTTTTGATAAAAGTGTGACCAAGAAAGTCTTCGGTACTCATGCAAATGACAATAAAAACAGGAAGGGTGTTACAAGTTGTTTCCGTTTCATATCAACTCCCGCTCTCAGCAATACATGAATTAGACACATCCAAGCACCACCGTCGGCTGATTGAACTTACTCCAGAGTTTTGCGCGTAGAACAGAAATTTGCAGACAGGAGGGTTCCTCAAACATGTGTACGCATATCGAAATGTATAGGAATACGTAGTATAATACATCAAATATCTTGTTCTTGATCGGGCATTGTCGCTACGAATTACCTGCAAAAAGAAAAAGAAAATATGAGAGGAAAATTGTTGGTTGACTGGATGTGGCCTGAGTAAACCTTCAGTGCACTAAATAAATATGCAAGATTGACGACCATATTGCAATGAAACGGATGTGACGGTAGATCACAATATTTAAATTATTCATTGCTGAAAGGAAGAGAGAGAAACAATGGAAGACCACATACTATTTAAGGCCACATTTGCATTGAGACAATTTTGAGTGTTTCATGAACTTTTGAACAAATTATTACAGTTGCTCTAATAGGAAAACTGTATTTTTCTTCACATGGAACAATTTTGGAACCATTTAACTCCGGAATTTCTTTCTTACTCGATGATGTACCACGGGATTTTGTATGTACTTATACTGTAATTTCCATTAGAACGTAAACTGTTGTTGCTAGGTTGCAAAATTCCATGTAGCTTTTAGTATGAATGTATTAAGTTTTCAACATAAAAATACAACATTTTCTGCATGACGTTTAGTACTTAATAAGTTTTGTAATTTCTATGTAATCAAAGAAAATTCTTCATTGTGGATTTACTGCCCTGTTCGCAGTTTCCAACTGAATTTATTGTCCATCATTTGCTTCAAATACATTGGAATCATTGTTTCAATTTTCAGTTATTTTAACTTATATATTACGTATGTGTAAAATCAAAGATTTAAAAATAATATTTGGAAATTAGCAAAAAAACAGACGACAAAACAAAATTAATGGTCTGTACTATACCTCGCGTTCCATTCAACAGTAACTGAACAAGGTATGGTTGAAATGATGTTTGCGAATATAATCCTTTGTGAATGAATTTATAGAAAGTTTTCAATCTTTTAAGAAGTATGAGTAATTCTTTTTTTTACAAACATCTTTACTTGCTTTGAAATTGCATTTTTCTTGAATCAATGAGCAGTCACAAGATTTGATCAAAAACTACACATTGAAAACCATGGAGAATTAAAAGTCTTTGATTCCTGCTTGTCCTAATATTCGTCATGATAATTTTCACAGTAAGTTGAACTAACGACGACTACACGAAAACGTATATAGTATCTGTCATGTATAATGAGACAAACACCTTCACTGTTAGGCTTTCAATGCTTTTATCTCCGTTAGACGCCCATCCCAGCATGATGTAAGGTGGGTTTGTTGTTTCAAATGCAATTTCGATACCGGAGGAAACGCTGCGCAACAATAAACAACAGTTTAGTCTTGAGCAAGGTTAAGTGTCAATCGTTTACATAAAAACCTTATAAAAAAAGGAATAATATAAGACACAGGAAATCAACTGGATCTCCACATTTATCTGGTGCATTTGCTATAGCGACAAATAAGCTGAGCAAATGTAAGACTTTTCGATCTTTTACCAATTACGGTCACCGAAATTTCGCAAAAATAACTTTTCTTTCAGTTAAAAAAGTGCGCTCATTAAATTTGAAGATGTTCAAATATTTCGGACTGCTAATTAACTTACTTGTTGCTTTGATTAGCTGCAAGTGGTACAAACGGTCCTCTGTTTATACGAATGAAAACCTGAAAACAACCAAGAGAAACGCTTACAATTATTCAACAGGTTGCATAATTTACAGCCTTGCAGCGGTCTGGCCACGTGAACCGAAACAATCTTTCTTTTGACTCATAGTCGAGGTTGATTCGACCTAACTCTCCAAGCATCAGCGTTAGTTATGGTTTTTGGCCTCGGTGATAACGGCATTATGGCCATAATGTCTGTTTCAAACTAAACTCCCTGTGCTTCCTCTACACCTTGCTTTAGTTTCTTATCATTCATACCGTACATTTTTCTTACAATTAACACGGCTGACGATGCGTAAATGACGTGAAACCGCTTTCCTAGTAAAGCACTTTACAGTCTGATTCAGATGTGATCCCCTTCTGGAAACATGTCCCTGAAATGTGGATATATGCCAATTTGAATTTTCCAGGGTAATGAAGGCAGACTACAGGAAGAAAATTCCTTGAAGGCTTACCAGGAAACCTACAGTAGTACCTTCAATCCCAAATTCACGCTGAAAATGTTTTCCTGATGATTGCATGGTTGCTGTTATTCTTGGTGATAAAAGTGATTTCAACTTACGGAGCTTACTTATCCAAAAATTGCACCTATTTAGTCTTTAAAGAATGAGAAAACTTTCAGGTTGAGTCTTTCGCAAAAGGTTTGCACTGCAATGATTTAAATTTCAATCGATCAACAAATATGTGAAAAACGTGAATTGTGAAACCTTGCAATTTGTTCAAAGCTATCAAAGGTTTGCAAGTTAAAACATGCATGATGGTTTTAAAAAAATTGTTTGCAAATTACAATTTATTCAGCAATTGAACCTTACTAACAGCAACAGAAACAAATATTTAAGACCTTTCACAATTTCTGTCCCAAGATGCCAGTCGCCTGAACTACGACAGAGGAACCTTTACTTCAAAAGCACGTTTGATAAATCAACCAAACATTAAATCTGAGACGACAACTCGCTATCAGTTTGCTATGTTGCTCTTTCGCAAGAAGTGCCACACATAACATGTTGGAGGTCCCTACGCGGATCGTGAGCCGCAGTGTGCCCACCATTGTGATATATGA
>Ga0210059_1004388_pt1 | contig 22747 bp, 15 predicted proteins | sample Ectturendosymbi2_FD_188042 | JGI IMG/M metagenome (GOLD analysis project Ga0210059, IMG submission 188042) | Ecteinascidia turbinata endosymbiont from Florida, USA - Sample 2 (SPAdes) (version 2) | ecosystem: Host-associated > Tunicates > Ascidians > Unclassified | place: Key West, Florida...
CCCCCCCTTAAAACTTTCCTGCGTGCGCCCTTTGCAATGGCTAAAACATTACTACAGACTTCAAAGCAATAAAAGGCTGAAGTTCCACGGTGTCATTGTAACAAATAGTGACATGAATACCGTCTAAAAAATATAAGAAGACAGAATATTTAATGAAATCTTAATTTTACAGCCACAAACCGATCAAATGGCCAAAAAATCGCCAAATTTTACAAAATGGTCAAATGCATTTTTTCATGGTCTGCGCTGTTAAAAAATGGCCAAATTTTTCGAAATTGGCCATGAAATGTCCAATCTGGCAATCCTGAGCGTTTATCCAGAACCAACCAACTTTCGAATTATCCATAATGAATAAAAATTACACGTTAGCCACTACATGGTCTTGCAGCCATGGGCGTCGGAAGTAGGGGGAAAATCCCCTGGAGTTGATATTTGATATTTTCCAATTAAATGTTTCGTATAAACATGTAATTCTTTTACTTTCGAGTTTGTAAATTGAAATTTCACCGATGTTGGCTACCTCCTGGAAAATGCCTTTTGGGCACCGTTTGAAAAATCCACTATTGGCTCCCCTGGAAAAAAGTGCTTCGATTCCTATCAGTGATGTGCCCGTGTCATTTTTTTCGAGTCAGAGTCACAAGCTCTTCGAGTCAGAGTCATGAAAATTTTTTTCGAGTTGAGTCATGACTTGCTCGAGTCGAGTCAGAGTCTAGTCACAAGAACTGTCAAGTCGCTTCGAGTCATTGGAATGCAAGCTCGAGTCAATGTCGAATCAAATAAAGTTCCACATTTTTCCTGTCTTCTTTTGCTACGAAATGGCGCCCAAAGTACTATGAAATGGCACCCGATCAGTTTACTCCATTTGTCTACTCCATTTCTACTCCATTGTCTATCATGTCATGAAACTTACAGAATTGGTTAGACATTCATTGATCCGATCCCTTTTCTTGACTGTTTGTTATGCCCTCCGTAGACCTATAGGCAGGGCTACCATACCGTCCTTATTTCTAAGATTTGTCCTTATTTTGCATGCTTCGTCTTACAAAATATTACTGTCCTTATTTCTAAGAAATTTCGTTATTTGTGACTTACATCCTCTTTTTTTCTTATTTTCTGTAGCATAGCAATTTTAAATACAAGCAATTCTAATGGACATACAAACCATTACTATATTCCAAAAAATGCTGTTCTTTTTGCTACTCATGCTGTTGCGAAGCATTTGCCATCAGGTTTCAAATCAAGCAGATGAATTCGATCTTTTGGTGATTTTTTTTTTTTTATTTAGTCGACGTTTAGCCCCTCTACTGCATATTTATTTAATCGTAAACATTTTGTAATCAAGGTTTTGTGACGTCATAAAAGTAGTATGATCTTGCAGCACAGAGATGTACCACGACACACTATCAGGCGTTGTTAGCACCTAAGCTGTCTGCTCTGGTTAGGATTCTTAGGAAAGCTGGTTTTGTAGCGAAGATTTAGCATTTAATTGATTCAAGAAATAAGCACGCGAAAAAAATTTCCGTGATGATTACATGAAGGATGTCGAGAATAAGACACTGCTGAAGCAAATGGTTCCTGGAGATAAACAAGCAAACTTATGATGTGACGTTAGTCGTGCAAACAGAAACAATTGTTTTCTTTTTAGGTAACAAAATCAAATTTTGCTCAACCGTCCTTATTTTTGGTTCTGGATCGATGGAAGCCCTGCCTATAGGCCTACATTTAGCACAGTTCATCATTTTTTATATGTGTATCCCAGTTTTAATGAGTCGTTTGTGTTGCATATTGTTAGTCTTCTGATTTGATATCTTACACGCTATTGCTGAGCTTGACAGAGCTTCTCATTGCATTGCTGCTAACAGTGAATACTTTGACGTCTCTGTAGTTTCAATTGTTGTGATATTGTGAGCCAATGGCAGAACATAGGCTAACTTGATGTACTTTTTAAACTATTTATTAATTTGTCTTTGAGTTGGATTAGCCTGCATATGAATGTTGCAACCACAATTATGCGTCGGCTTGATCCAATCAAAGAGAGAGTCGAACGGACCACCCTCAGCATAACAGCAATAGAGATTCCTCATTCAATTAGGTTCACTCTTGAATAGGCTAGCAGCTACGAATTCATCGTTAGGCCTCTATGTGAGTATGATCAGGTCGCCAGTCGCCACACTGCTTCATTGCTTCCCCATTTCGCAAGCTCAAGGCGGCGACCTTCAACAGTGAATTGCAGCCACCGACACGTTGGGACCAGGCGCGTAGCCAGGGGGGAGGGCCAATGAGGGCAATTGCCCCCCCCCAATTCAGAAAGTTGCACCAAAAATTTTCAGGTCAATCAAGCTTTTGATGTCTAAGGCAAAGAAGTATTTCAGCGCAAATCACCGAAAATGCTTGCGCAACCTATTGCATAATTTAGTCGAACCTGATCAAAGCACTGTGGTTCAACAATTGTCCATGATTAATCAAACGTTGTGTACCAGGGGAGGCAATAATAGAATTTTCCAGGTGAAGCCAAGGATTTTCGTAGGGTGGGCAAAAATGGTGAAATTTCATTTTTTCCACTCGAAACTAAGTAAACAACCTTTTTTGCTAAACATATACCGTAATAGGAAAATGTCAAATTTCAAAAGCAGGGAGGGGCCAAGGACCGCTTCTACCCCTCCCCTTCCGACGCCCATGATTGTGTATAGGGTAAATGTTGGAGAATTCATGTCATGGCTGATATTTTCCTGAGGTTTAAGCTTCGTGTGGAAGTTAGTGATGATGAAATACGTTCTGTATGTAACTGCTTGTAATCACTAACCAAAGTAAAACAAGGAGTCACCAATTTTCCCAGTTGTTTCTGATGCACCAGTTTGCTGAGTTTCACCTAGTAGTGATGCAAACATATTTCAAACCCATCGCAAAAATTTCTCTCCTCTCTGATAACTCCGGCTTGCAACAAATGCTGTTCATCTTACCCTTGTCTCCAGCATAAACCGTAGCCTCAAATCTAAATCGTATATTTTTAGTACTGTTTCAAAACTAATAGCGGTGATGTACGTTTTACAATACATACCCCTTGAAACTCAAACTTCGGTTGAGAAGAAATCCAGTTTCAAAGTCTTTTTTATTGCGCAAATAAGCCATACACCAGCGATCTCAAACTCAAATTGCTCTGAGGGCGAGAGGAGCACTTTAAGAAAATCAGGGCCGCATTATGGCTACCCTAGGGCCGCATTATGCAACAAAGGCGGTACCTGAGCCTGGCGCGTAGCCAGAGATTTTGATAGAGGGGGTCAAACAACAACCACATCTCAACATTTAAATATATAATGCCCCTTGTTTTCAAAGCATCATCCATAAAATGTGCCTTTTTCTGGCGCTTCTTTTTCTGAATAATTCTATTCAGATTTAAGCCGGCAAATAGAAAGTCTGTTTTCCTTGAATTGACAAAGTTTTAAAAGTTTTTTTAGTAAATTTATAAGTTTCTGCTTTGAATGAAAGCCACCATTTTCTCGTAAAACTGTCTTGCGAAAGTGTTTGTGAAGATCTTGGTGCTATATTCGTAAGTGCAAGATCAGCAGTATGCTTTTTTCAGCCAATATTGCAGTTGAGCAAGGAGTCATCGTGGCCGTCATTGTGAATGCGTTTTTTATATTTACACGCTTCTGATGTACACCAACACACGTTCAATCGAAGTCGAGTGGCGACGTTGACTCCCGAATTAGGTCTGCAAAACTTGCGCGCATGTAGACGTGGATCTCATCCAATTCTTGAGCGACTGGTTGACTTACTCAATTGATAATGTAAACGTTGGAGTCACTCAACGCGTTTGAAAAATTTGTTGAATTTTATGTCATTAAACGCTATGAAATGCGACTGCGTTAGCATTTTGTACGCTACTTGCACTAAGCCTTCTTCCCATAAACGGTATTTATCTAACTTTTCAGAGTTCACAACAAAATTCACAAATGTTATAAACACAATTCTTTAAATTGGAGAAGTTTTGCATGCGCCCTAAACAAACCTGCATATGTTTGACCCACTCAGTCCACAAAAAGTGTGAAAATGTTTATGTATTTGCGAAAACGAAGCCACAATCGTTTTTTACCACGACTCTGCAATCTGCAATAAGTTAAGAAACAGGATTGCCTGTAAAAGACGGAGCTCCGTATGGGCGGATCTTGTTAGCGGATCTTTGATGACGTAACCGGAGCGGAAAAAAGTTGAGTTGCAAAAGAAAAAAAAGGAACAAATTGAAAGCAAAACTGTTTTCTCTTTGCAACTGAATATGCGCTTCACGCAAACATACAACGTATGGAAGTTTGCGATGTTTAAAAAATCTATACTTTCACAACAGTTGAAATCTATTTTTTGTCCCCGAATCGTTGTGAAACTCAGATAAGGAAAAATTATTAAACTTCAGAATAGACTTCTTTTACCGTAGTGTAATATCACCTTTTGCAATAAATTTATTTTTACTACCGTTTAGTTCTCATTGCTCAACGCAAATTATTGGTTTTAGCGACTCCGGTTACGTCTTCAAACTTCCGCAAACAAGCTCCGCTATTTACGGAGCTCCGCCTTTTACAGGATACCAGAAATAGGCCTACTTGTCGCCGCAGCTTAACACAAAGGTTGGTTAGTTGATGTAGCCCAGTGGTTTCCAAAGTACGAATCAAAACCCAAGGAAGGGTGGAGAAGGGTCAAAAAATAGATCGCGCAGAGGCGATCCAAACAGGAGTTATAAATTTTCAAATTTACCACTGCTTGTCTGTGTCTGCATAGATACTTGAGAAAAGAGTAGATTGCTGACATTAAAAACGAACTTAGCAACTTGCTGCCAAAAATCATCCACACTTCCAGTAAATTTTTCACACGTTGGTTGAGGCTTGGGTCGCCAGGTTGTCACCAAACTGAGATTTGGGTTGCGCTCAAAAACGTTTGGTAAGTAAGCGGTTGAACTCTTTCTTTAAATCCATGAGCGTTTAAATAACAAAATCCAATCGACTAGGAAAAATTCAATTTAGTTACATATTGGTCACATGCGCTTTATCGAGAAAACAGATTGCAAGCAATCTGTAAATAAATGGTAGTGTCAATGGCCTTACAAAATAAAAATCATCTTTCTGCTTTCGTTATATTTTACTGCTGACTCTTCGCGTTGCAGCTGAATGCTTTCAAATTTACTGTAGGATAGCGTGGCAAATAGCATCAGGTGAATGTTGAAACACTTTCAGACTACGTACAGACCGGATTCTGATTACTTGATAAAACTGTTTTTTTACTCGCCGGCGAGGTAATGGGAGATCATTGAAACCGTTAAGGCTCCACTAATTTGTGATTGAACAGTAACAGGAGGTTTATATGCCATCACAAATAATTATCTAGAATAATTGCTATTGTTGCTAAACAGTGTCCATGGCCTAATTGCGCAGTAAAAAAGACCTTGAAACTAAATTGCTTCTTAGCCAATGCTTGAGCTTCAAGGCGTACAAAATATCACCACCATATTCATGCATTTAGTTGTAAAATTGTACAAAAATCTACGATGTTCATTTAAAGCAGGGGTCGGCAACCTACGGCCCGCCAAGCACAATCATCCGCCCCGCAGCCCCTTTACAAATTGTAGTAATTATATGGCCCGCCTAGTGGTATTATATTTCATGAGTCTTCCCTCCTTGGAACATCTTGTGTTGCATACTTATGAGAAACCGCACTGGACTATAAATGTACTTTATGTCGTTTTTTCCTACTTTCGTTACGAACAGTGAAAATCAGGAGTTAATCTGATTAAAATTGCATAATTTGCCAAGTATTAGCAACTTCATCAACAGCGAAGGGAACGGAATTGTTGGTAGAAAATTAGTACGGCCCGCCAGACCTTGCAGAGTTACATACAGCATTTTTAGCATGCCAGAGTTTTCAGCGAATAATTTTTGCCATGGTCTTCAAATGAAATTTGCATCACCATCAGCTGGGATACAGCAAGCTGGTGCGCCAGAAACTGCTGCGAAAAGCGCTACTCCTTGTTTTACTGCCGACTACTGATTACAAGCGCGTATATACAAGTTTGTATTTCATTATCACCACTTCCACACGGAGCTTAAGCCTCATGTGAAGGTCAGCCATGGCATGAATTCTCCAGTTTCGACCAAACGTTGAAGTAGAATAGTTTTTTTTAAGCAGTTTCGTTGATTTCCACTGACGCATTTCTTTGGCTTACACATCAAAAGCTTGATTAATCTGAAAATTGCTAGTGCTACTTTCGGAATTGGGGGGGGAGGGCAATTGCCCCTCCCCCATGGCTACGCGTCTGACCTGAGCCTTACTAGAAACAGCTTTCACGCCTTTTTTACGGCGAGTGGTGTTGTAAGTTATAGGGAAGTTATCTCTAGCCCTTTCTACGTTAGTTTTAAATGAACTTGTTGGTTCGCTAGCCTAACACTTTTAAACACCGATGAATGAACCAAATAACCTAAATGTTAATTATCTCAAAATTCGCAAAAAGCATTGCGGGCCACGCAAAATGCTCTCGCGGACTGGGTGTATAAGACCTCTGCCATTGACACTGTTCAGCAACAACAACATTTTTTCTAGATATTTATATGCTACGATTAAAACTGCATTGTAACGGTTTGATCACAATCATGTTGAGCGTTACTGTTTTCATCAATGATTTCATATTAACTTTCCGGCGAAAAAAAAGCTTGGGTCAAGTAATCACAATCTGACCTGTGCAGTGTTACAACTGTCATTTAATGTTAGTTTCCATCCTATTCTACTGTAAACGTGAAATCGTTCCCCTGCAACGGGTAATCTCAGCAGCAAAATCTAACGTAAGTTGGAAGATGGTTTTCATTTTGGAAGTGCTGAGGACATTGACACTGCCTTTACTTACAGATAGCTTGCAATCGACGTCTGTTTCATCGATAAAGCGCATGTAACTGAAACATAGGTGTAGTAGCAGGCAAATTTTGGGGATACGAAGAATTTTAGCCCAAGTTTCTGCAAACGTGCCCGAAAAAGAATCCAAAGAAAATGATCTCCCGTAAAAAATGACTGCATTTCACTGGGCGCATTGTTTTCAAATGGAGGCAGTTTAAGCACCACTTTTGCCCAAATTTTACCAAAACTTCCCCAAATTTTCCTTCAATTGCCCGAAAATAACTAAATTAATGCATGAATTCGAAAAAAATATGATAATCTTTTGGATGCCATTTTTGTAAAATCAAAGCACGTACAGCAATTTTGCGAAGATTTACACATATTTTGCACAAATTTCCTTAGATTTTTCCCGGATTTTCACCAAATCAAAACTTTTGGGGTGCGGTGGCACCCCTGCCTCCTAAATCAGTGAACTGAAATGAAAAAATTGACTGAACGTATCATTCAAAAACAAGCGCCAGAAAAATGCACATTTCATGACTGGTGCTTCGAAAACAAGGGGCATTAAATAATCAAATGTTAAAACTTGGCTTTTCTTTGCCTCCCCCCCATCAAAATTCCTGGCTACGTGCCTGGTTGGGACGCATTTTTTGCAGCCATAATGCTGCGATGCCCTGAGCCAACCAAAGAAAAAGTTGAACCGACGATCCTCAGCATGACAGCGATTAACATTGTCCATTTGAATATATTATCTTTTCTAGTGTTGCTACGAATTCAACGTTATAGGTGGCGCAATCACGTCGCCACATGGGCTTAGGCTAATAAGAGTAACACAAATTTGGATTTAAGCAAGATTTAGTTTTCGTATTTGCATTATATTTTGCAATGTAGTTTTTGGATTTGATGTAAATTCAAAGACCCAAAATCACCTTACTGCTATCTGGAAAAGACTCAAAATAACAGTACCAGGCCGACTGGCATGATCATGATGTGCAAATAATACATTAAACTACGATAAGGTGTCAGTATATTGTGCCCTGCTGGCACATCAGTTAAAGCAACGTCTCATCTCTACTTCTGTGCAGGTTGGGGACACTTGATCCTTATAAAGGTAGCATAGCACGACTAAACAGAAAATTTGAAACTAAGATTGAACATTACTGAATCAAAAAATGCTCATTTGATTGTGTGCACACGAACTGGGTTTGCCCATCAGAGGCTAAAAGATTTTGTAAAAATGACTCTGACTCGCATCGAGTCACTGATTGTGACTCGAGTCGAGTCAGTCTGTGAAAAACGTGACTCGAGTCAAGTCAGAGTCACCATTTTCTCACCATGGCTCGAGTACGAGTCCACGAAAAATCGTGACTCGTTTCAGGTCTAAATTATACTGTTTTGATTATGATATTCGTTTGTGTAGACGAAAGACTACAAAAAACTTGGGATGGTGGTCTCAGTGCTAGTGACATTTTTGCTCAAAGTTAGAGGGTCTAGTCAATTGTTAAGTCCGACCATTCCAACTGTTCTCACCAGGCGCAGCTCACCACCTCTGAGCGCCTTCAGGTGCAAAAAGAGAATGCTCTCACAGAAAGAGCGCGTTGAAAGCGAAGTGCTCTCTTGGAGACGAGCACTATATTGTAAAGAGAAAAACGCTGTCATGGAAAAAGCGCATGGAAAGGAACTGCTCAGTTAGGCCTTCTTGCCCGAAAGTAACGTCGAGAACACGCATCACCTTGTAGCATTATCACAATAAACCCTACTGCTTCGAGAATCAAAGAAACGAAATATGCATACGTTCTTATATGTAATAAGCTGCTGTAGTTACTCCTTACTCAAAATAACCAGCATTCCTGCACTGAATTGCGAAGTTCAGGTGCGAGATTTAAAGCAACGCAAGCTGCAAACGTAATGCAATGTGTCCTGTCTAAAGAAAAATTTGTTCTTCTCTGTCAGCGATCCTCGCAAAAGCTAGGCTATTCCTTGGCGTAAATACCCTGGGGTTGTTTAAAGCAAGATGCTTTCAGGTTTAAGTTAAGTTTGAGATCATTATTATTTATAATTAAATCTGCGCAGAGATAGCTAAATCTGTGCAGAGATAGCTAAATCTGCGCAGAGATAGCTAAATCTGCACATAGATAGCTATATATGCGCAGAGATAGCAGTTTTTGTGCTAAATCTGTCAGATACGATATTTTTAGGAACGGCGCCCCATACAGGTTAACTGCCACGTACTTTGTGCGAATCTGGGGTATTGCGCAACAGTAACGGATTGATGTTGCATGAGGTTGTTCCTGACTGCAGGTGTTTTAGACAACTAGGCGAATGTTGTCCAGCGACACTTGCTGTTTGTGGAAACATGGAATATATTGAAAGTCAACGAGGTAGTAAGAAGGTGGTCTGTTAAGGTTATATTTATGTGAATCATAAAACTTTAAAATGACAGACGTCAACTGCTTTTATGCCACTCAAGTTTCCTTTCTGAGGGAGCCATCAATTGTCATTGGGAGAAGATCGCATTTGCCAAAAACCATTGGTCAAGGTCGCATGACCATTGTTCAACAAATTTCGCATTGTCAAACAGTTTCGTCCTATTATAGTGGATATACCTTTTTGCATTACGAATCGCCGTTTCCTGCTCGCGATTATATTCCGTACGTGAGATCTGGTTTGTATCAACTTGTCATTCGCGTCAAGAGAATTCGTGTGTGCGCGCTCCACTGCGTTCGCGCAGTCACCTCGTCTTCGTATTGCATTCGAAGTTTTGTCCATCGGCGTGGACACCACGCTTTGAGAAAGTCGAGTTTTGTATCGCCAGCGCACGGACCACGTTGGCTGTTTCTGCTTTCACGCCATTGTAAAGCTATTTCTGCTGCTGCTAATCAGAAGCCTTTTTGTAATAGCTTTACGCGGAAAATCCAACGTTTTTAGCCAGCGTAGAGTACACTATACAAAGACAACCGTTAACGTCCAAGCAAGGACTTCGGACCGGGACAGCAATCAGAGTTCGCTCTGAAGGGACAACTTTGTTTTTCTTATCAAAACTCATGCCAGTTACACCACCAGGGCATTGGCAGAGTCCAGACACTCTAAGGTCTGATAAGAAACCACAGGCATGCCCGAAGGCAATCAGCCCGAGAATCGGGTGTCAAGCCACCTGTATTTGTACTGATTTTCGGCGGGAGAGCTACTTTTTGTCATGATGTCTCCTGTTTCTTTCTTTATCTTTCGGAGATAGTTACAATTATCTGATTGGTCGATTTTTCTGATTGGCTGCTTGGTCTCAGCCATATATTCATTACATGCGCAGGTCGTACTGAACGTATGCTCGGGGCGTGCGGTGCCTTGTGCTTGTCACATGTTTCGTCTTGTGACTGGTCGTGTGACTGTCACAGGCTTCAATCATGCTTTAGTCATTCTTCTGGTCATACAGCAATCACGCTTCGACCGTGTGGTTCCACGCATCTTTTTATGTTGGCTGTCATGCGTTAGTCATGCAGCAATCACGCGTCGCTTCACACTTCCATCAGGCATGATACATGCCTCAATCAGCTTTCTCTGTGTGGTGTTCTTTCAAAATCAGCTGTCGTTTTCTGTTAAATTTCTATTCATTTTAATCTTCTCTTCTTGAGTTTCGGTATGCCAGAACATAGCGTGTTGTCTTCCCAATTTTCTATTTTTTGACTTTTGTTTGCTGTCTTGTTTTTCATTGCCAAGTGTTGGGTTTCGGGTCCCAATACACATAATATTTGCAGTCATAGAAAAAGTCATTTAAAAAGGCTTGGAAAAGGTGTTGCACTCATTTTGATGAATTTAGAGGGATGAACCTTAGTCTGAAAACTTAACGCAAGAGCAAACGATATGTTTGGGTATGATTGTCGTGAAGGTTTTTTTTAAACACAGTTGCACTACTTGCCAATGGCTGTGCTGAATTAAGTTATTCGCAGCGATTTCCATTGAAATTAAGACGTTGCAATCACTGCTGTGCATTAAAAAGGAAGATGCCCTACCTGGAAGTGTTTGGTAATATTAATACAGTTTTCGAAATAGCCGTCTGCTGGTAACGAACGCAAGGAAAAGCACTACGCAAGGGTAATTGGAATAAGTCTAAACCAACAGCTAGACTGTGTACGTTTGCAGGTCACGATGATGGCTGCAAGCCAGGGATAGGGGTTTCTAGACATCCCTGCTGCAAGCCCGCGCTTCTCAACCAGAGCCGGTTTTAAGACTATTTGACCTATTTTATCAAAATGAGTTCTGCACCTTAAGAGGGCCCAGCGTAGGCCCTGAAGGAGTTAAAGCTTGAAGCTTTTTATATGTTGAAAGAGAAATAAACCACTATTAAAACGAGAAATGAACGATGAAACATTTTTACATCATTGATATGATCTTATAAAATTTATTGCTGTTTATAGTTTGCTATGAGCAGCCTATACACGTTTTTGGCTAAAGACGTCAGAGATGAGCACGGATCAGGACTGGATCGGACTGTATCAGGAATGAAGCCAATTTTGGCCGGATGAGGACTGGATCGGACTACAATTTTTTTGAAAATTGGCGGATCAGGCTGGATCGGACTGAGAAAATTTTTGTTGTTTTAATGTGGTTATTCTGAAAATATAAAAAATTTTTACTTGTGATTCAATTTCACAGGTTTGCTAAATGCCGTATTTTGCCATCCATTGCAAAAACTCTGCTGGGACGATTTTGCAGTTAGAACTATATCCACCTTTGTTCACATGTAACGTTGAGTTCTAGTAGCAGCAACGTGAACATAGTTGAGTGGTTAGTGTCTATGCCTGCTGCGCGATTGTTCGTTGGTTCTGCTCTCACCAATTCGTTTGGCTTAGCTTGTAGAGGTTACACCCTTGATAGCAGTGCTTATAGTGTATTTTTTCAAAAAGTTTAGGGTTTAGGTTTAAAGTTTACGTTTAGGATATATGTTTAAGCTTCAGTTTAGGGTTTAGGTTTTGAAGATTAGGTTTCAGGTTGAGGTTTTAGGTTCAACTTTTAGGTTTAGGTTTGAATTTTGGGTTTAGGTTTTAGCTTTGGGCTTAGCATTTGGATTTAGGTTTTATATTTAGGTTTTGTGCTTAGGTTTTGGGTTTAGGTTTTAGGTTTAGGTTTGGGTTTAGGTTTTGTGTTAAGATTTTGGGTTAAGATTTTGGGTTTAGGTTTTGGTTTTAGGTTTGGGGTTTTAGGTCATGTATCAAGGACCTTACACTAGGGTTGCCATTCGGCCGGTGTTTCACCGGCCTGGCCGGTATTTTACTGCTAATTTATCAGAGGCTGGTAAAAAGCCAGTATTTTGAAGATCAGTGCCCTAAACAGGTATTTTGATAATAAATAATTTGCCGTAACTTTAAAGACAACTAACACCGATTTTCAAATTATAATGACTCTATAGTAGTGAATCTTGTCAGGACAGTTCCTTCAGCGAAGTTTATTTACTGCTGTTGGCACAATACTTGGTGTGATTATCAAATCACACGCACCGTAATGTAATGAGCCAGCCAAAATACGGGCAAATTATTAATTGTGGCTAAAGAATACTCAGTGTCTTTCTGTATTCCCTGCGCCGCTTACGAATTACGACACAGTTTAGATCTGACAGCTGGCACTGTTGACAAAATGGCTGGTATTTTTACAAAACGCATCTGGCAACCCTACCTTACACTAATCCAAGTGCGTCATCCTTGTCATTTGACCAATCCAAGCAATCGGATTCTCGTAATGGCAAAATAACTCCAGCAGTGCTTTTCCCTCTGATGCCTAATAGACACTTCCTTGTTAAATTTTGGAAATATCAAAAGGCTGGGTCTATTTTGCCTCATGAAGCAAAAGCACTGCTGGAACTATTTTTCCCTCAACCAATCCTATTTGGCTAAAGGCAAAATAGGTCCAGGAGTTCTTTTGCCTCATGAGGCAAAATAAAAATACATGATTTTATAGTGGCGGATCAGGACTGGATTGGACTGATGATTTTCTAAAATTTTGTAGATCGGGACTGGATCGGATTTAATTTTATTGGACCAGGACTGGACTCGGACTGAAAAATTTCACTGTCCGCTCATCTCTGAAAGAAGTGGATAGGCTACAGTACTACACGAAATATTAGCATATGTAAATGTTTACCTCTGTAAAGTAGGTATGCTGCCATCACTGCTCTTAACATATTTTTTTGATTTCCTGGAATGAGTAAACCAGACATTCGTAACTTTTAAGCGTGTGGCCCAGTTAATAAACAATCACACAGTCCGCGACCCACCGACTGCATAACTTCTCCACTGCGATAGCTGTTGCACACGCACGGAGCAGAAAACAGAAATATAAACAACTTGTAATTTACAAGTTTGTTGTTAGAAAGTAGAGCCGCAGCGAGGAGGACAACCGGACAATTGCTCCCTTTGCAATTTTCAAAAACATATTTGGTTGTGAGGCACATTATCAACTATGAATATAATTTTGCTCTGCTCTCCCCGAAAATATCATCAGCTGGTTGCTGGTGACGGGCTTGTTAGAAAGTATAGACATTCGAGGCTCAATATATGGTGATGCACAGATCATGCCATATTCCACATGAAGCCGGCTTCCAGATTTCGTTTTCATGGCAACATAAGCTGCCTGTCTGCCTCAAAATTTCTTCTGGAACTGCATATTGTGCACAACACGATAGGCTACGTTGAAACTTCCGTGTTGCAATAATCTTTAACGCATAATGACAAAAAGGTATATGTCGTTTGCAGCTCATGAGCTACCATCGTTTACTGTAATGGGTTCCACATACAAAACATACTCAATCTCGATAATATCTGGCCGTGACCCGTCAAAAATTCTTCCGTGGTCCACAGGTTGGGAAACCCTGGAGTAAACGATTAAAGCTCAGTGGTGCGCCTTACCGGAGACTAAAAGCCAAAAGGAAAAATTTTGACGAATTGTTCCGGGTCCATATATGAATACACTGCAAGAAAGCAGAAAAAATAGGAAGAGTAATTATGAGAAAGGTGGCTACAGGCAGAAAAAGCAGTAATCATTAATCATCAATGAAAAACAAGACTCATTGCAGTCTGTAACTGTTGATTACCCCTTATGTCTTTTATATGCACGAAACATGATCTTGCATTTAATTTCTTGTAAGCAAGTTTGAGGGATGGAAAGGGCGGCACTGTTATATTCGGCCCCGGGCAGCACTTAGCGTCGTTACGCCACTGTTGGTGTCACTACTAACGTTATAAAACCGTTTACAAATTGTTCCTTTTTGAATGTCACCAGTGCAAGAGCTGTATTCACTTGGGGCAGGTAAGCATGTTGTGAAAGTTGTGAAAATTACTCGTCACGATCACGAAAGCTTTGTTGAAGTAATCACCATCTTCTGTAATCCTTTCGAGCTTCACTGTTCAAACGTTTCGACATTTTGATAACAAGATTTGAAACATAAAACAGATTCCAGGCCATGTGAAATTTTTCTACATTTTATTAACAAGATGTTATTTCCTACAATAACAAAAAAATAAGGTCAATGTCAAAATACGCACAATATAAACAGTGTGAAGTGACATAGAGCAAATGCAATTAATATACAAAGAAATCACAAACTTTCACAAAACAAAATTCCACACAGGCTATGATTAACTAAATTAGGCCAATCTACTATCGTTTTCTTGTTGGCATTGGAAACTGGAATGATCCATGATTTCGTCTTTGCAACTATAAAATCTGACTGATTTACAAATAAATATTTGAAAATTCCTACATTTTTTTTTTTCTTTAGGAGTTAAATCATTCCACCGCACTTTTACTGCTCTCATAAGTGAAAAACAATTTTCAGCATGCAATGCTTTGTACACGTATAGCCTCCTGTTATCCAGGCAATAATACGCTCCTCTAAGTCGAATTATTCGCGGAAGAGGAAAACGTATTTTAGAAGCTTGTTGAAAATGAATTACTTCTTGATTAACTTTATAACCATTGCTAAAACAATCAGAAATCTTGTTCTGAGCAAATCTAACTGCACAAGGAGGTAATTCCACTACATCCATCTTTACACGCCAGCACCGTTTCCTCGTCTGTGGTTGAATAAATGACAGCAGATGCTATATATACAGTTGGGTGGCAACCCACGTGGGTGGTATGTCACATGTTTGACCTCTGTACTGTTTTTTAAATGTGAACGGGGAGCTGTCGTGTAGAGAGGGATCAATATTGTCCCAGATCTTAGGGCCTAGATGCTTCAAAGACCTTTTTCCATGTTTGGTGTGGGCCATCTGCCAAAAATATGCACCCCTAGTTGCACTGCGCGTTGCATGACAGTGTACTTGATTTACAGGGGTGAAAAGGCGGTTAAAGTGGTCAGGGAGATTGCCAGAGTGAAATTTCAGCATGAGTTTACCTAATTCAAGGCTGTAAATGTCACCCAGCTTAAGAAGGTTGAGCTTTTTATATAGTGGTGTTATCTTTGTCCTAAAAGAGCTGTATGTCATTGCTCTAATTATCTTGTTGCGTAATACATTTAATTGGTTTGAGATTGTTATGCCAACACCACCCCAAGCACCAATAGCAAATTGTAGATGACTATAAACAAAATTGAAGTAAAGTGACTTTAGTGCACTATCACTTAGATGCTGACGTATTTGATAAAAATTCCAATACTGCGAGAAAGTTTTTTTTCAAGGTTGGCTATGTGGTTAGACCAAGTAAGCTTATCATCTATGAAAACCCCAAGATACTTGACATATGTTGTTAGGGTAATGGTTTTGTCATTTATTTTTAGATTAAAATCAATAAGTTGGTTATTTTTACGACTTATAATCATGTATGAGAACTTTGAATAGTTCAAGGACAACTCGTTAAAGCACGGCCATTAATTGACTTTACCTAGCTCAGTACTAATTAGGTTCTGCAGTTCTCTGCTATTGCTTCAAGAGATGGTTAAGACAGCGTCATCCGCAAAAAGAGCAGGAGGTAGTTTTGTTGTCAGTGGTAAATCATAAATATAAAGTGCAAATAACAAGGAGCCAAGCGATGAGCCCTGAGGGACCCCTTGGGTTATATCTAGAGTAGATGATGTACATCCATCAATGACAGTGTACTGCTGTCGTCCTTGCAAATAACTAGCCAGCAATTTGAGAGGTAAACCTCTTATTCCAAAAAAATTATCCAATTTCCACAGCAGCACATCGCAATCTATGGTGTCAAATGCTTTAGACAGGTCACAAAAGATAGTACAGTTAATGCAATCCTTTTCTAGCTTCTCCAGGATATTCTCCTGCGTATCATATATTGCTAATGTTGTAGATAGACCCCTTCTAAAACCATATTGATGGCTAGATAGCACTATTCGGCTCAAGATAGGTGTACAAGGGGTCGTAGAGACGTTTTTCAAAAATTTTATTTATGGATGAGAGGAGGGAGATGGGTCTGTGATTGGTGCATAAATCCTTTAGACCCCCTTTACAAATGGACACCAGATGAGCGCATTTTAAGCTTTGGGGATAAGTTCCTTCCTTTATGCAAATATTAAATATCTGCACCAAGAAGGGGATAAGGAATTCTTACACAGTTTAAGAATGTGAGTTGGAACATCATTTTGCCTATTGCTTTTAGATACTAGTAAGTTGTTGATTACCATTTTCACCTTCTCAGCAAAAGTATCATGTAACACAAACGAATTTGTAGGGCCAATAACTTTAACTGGATATGTATGGTGAACTGGGGGAGGAATCTTGCTTGCTAATTGCTGTCCAATCGAGACAAAGTAGGTGTTGAATATATTAGACATGACTTCTGGATTGCTTGTGCAGTTTGATTTGATAGGGCCAAATAGTTTCTCTGGAGGGCACAAACTTTTTTCTTTAGAACTAATAAGGGAATTATTAAGCTTTCACATTTTGCCAGAATCATTTCGACAACGCAAAAATTGTGACTGATAATAGTTCCTTTTGTTAATTTCCAATAAATGTGTAACTTTGTTCCTGTACTTTTTATGCTTTGTATGGGCCTTTTGACTACTAAAACCAGAGCACACCAGAGCTCTCCATAGCCTAATCTTAGTTTTAGTGGATTTGAGAAGACATGGAGTTATCCATGGTTTGTGGGACAATTTTTGTTTGCCCTTGCACAGCTTTTTGATAGGAGCCTATTCATTAAGACATTGTTCTAACAACAAGATGCATGAGTCTAAAGTTTCACATGGGTTGTTTATATTGATTGGGCGGTTATCTAACGCTTCTTGGATTTTTGTCACTTCTTACATGATGATTTTTTGCATTATATCTGCTTATCAGCTTTGAAACAATAAATCTCTCAAAAAATAGCAAGGTTCAAATGTGCCATACAACAAAATCTATATTGCTTGTAAATGCTTACCTCTTAGCAGCCCTTGCACGAAACGTGAAAGTGGTCGATGCAGGCAGGTGATCTGCAGATTTGACACTTGTGCGTCGTCCTCATACGGTGCGATGGGCAGCAGGTTTCTCGGAGTTGTCTTGTTGGCAATATTTGAGCGATTTCAACCGGAGTCGTTGACGTCAGTCCAGGAAATGTGTTGCGGATTGTTAATCGGAACCCGCGAGGCAACTGCGAATTGAAAAGTCGCTTTTGCGTCAAGGCCGTGATCATATTCGTTGCTGAAGCGTTTTGAAATAACCGGAGTTTCAAAGTGTTTTGCGGTTTGCGCTTGCTTTAGAGAATATAGGCATCCAGCACTGCTGCATTCAATATTCCACAAAACACCGTTAGAGGCCTCCTTTTAGGCATGCGGCTGTATGACTGGAATGAACAAATCTGATCAAAAGTGTCGAAACTACGTTTCTTAGGATCGTAAAACGTTTAAATAAAAACTCAGGTGTCAGGAATAGTAAAAAAGCCAGGCGCGTCGAAGTGGTTTGTTTCCTAAGTGAATTATTTCGTGTGCCGCAATTTCAAAGCTTGCTCTTCCATCTACGTGTCAAATTTGTTTTCCCCAAATTGGCATTGGGGAGCTGTCAATTTTTTTGACAAAATGGCATTGCACATCTCAGTGACCTCACTTTTTGTTGTCACACACACACACACATAAAATAATCACTGTCATTATGGCAATGACTACCCCCTTACTCGAAATACACAAAACGTATGCATTTTCGCTGGGACTGCTCGGCAAAGCGCTTAAAACAATCAGCTGCTGATAGAATCAGCTTAATGCGTGTATTGTAAGACTTTTCAAAATTTGGTCAAACTGCATTACGCTTATTTTCAAAAGATACCAGAGCAGGTTGAGTGAGGAACGCATAGCTTTCAATAGCAATAAATTCACAAAAGCAGTCGGTATACCTTATAACACCGGGTTGTGACTTGCAGAACTTGGTACAGACTTTGTGATTTTATTTGATCGGGCTAGAGATTATTAAAAAGGTGTAAGAAAAGGATAATTACATCAAGGGACCCTGCGTGTTCAACAGTGAAAATCCAGGAGAAAAGACGAGTGTTCCGAATATAAGCGCCATTACAAACGGTTGTTGTTGTTTATGGGAAACGATTACCTCAAGCTGTCCATCTTGGATCTAGTATCGGCCTACAGCAATCTTTTATGCATCAGTTTAAATGCGTTCCATGCAGCAGAAGTTTGAAAGGGTTCGCCAACGTTTCGCATCATTATTAATCAGTTTTTTTAGCAAAGGTCTTGTTTTTCCTCCTGAGACAAGGTCATTTTATGATTTTGTTTCACAATACTTGTCATACAGAAAACAAGGTTTTCAGGTAAATGCTTACGCTAATTAAAGAAACTTGCGCACTAACTAATCATATTTTAACTTTCAAACGCTTTTAACATTTTAACAAATGCTTTCTCTCTGCACAGTATATTGGCATATTATCCAGAGCAACACGTGTTTGCCTATTTTAGAGCATAATAGTCTTACCCATGTTGGGTAAATATGTTTTTCTAATCTTTTCACTGCTTCAGCATTAACTCTTTAAATTTTCAGTACTGCTTAGAGGAGGTGCTTTTTGCTTCATGTTTTCGAAATAGAAGGTGGTCCAACAAGATGCGTTCATTTTGATAAATTAGCATTTTTTATTGAAAAGAATATCTTGCAATTTTTTTCATTGGCCTGTCGCACAGACATGTACGTTTTGTGTGGTTTACATTTTTTCCTCGTGCGCCTGCGTTTTTTCGAGCACAGCTCAATAGTTGATAATGTGCTAAATTGGCGCCTAGTCACCGTGGTTACTCGAGCACTGAAGTTTGTAATGTGCAGGCCAATGCTGCTCGGTACGACCGGAGATGAGCCTGCGTCCTGGAAAGTAACGATGGAGGTAGAAAAAACAATATCCATGTCTTCCCCTCAGTGCCGGGTTGAATTTTCTTCTCATTAGTTCAATGTTTCGCTCTGTGTTCACAGTTAACGGACGTCTATTAGCATCCTCGAACCAATGGTTTGATTATGCCATTAAAAAACCCAACGCGCACCAAACAGTCACTTTCTCCACACTATGTGGGCGATACTGATTCTCATGAAGATGAGCCTGAGCCCAAAAACGCTTATTCTGTTTGTTGGCTACTAGTGTGGGAATTTGCCTCGTAACTGAAAAACCGAAGTCCAAGAAAACAGGATAGTCTTCGATTTGCTGGTTGACGGTTGCCCAAAAGCACGTCTCTCAGCCTTATTTACATCGGTCTGAAGTTGTTAATTAAATCTGTACATTCCGTGGAAACAGGTGAAGATCCTAGTGCATTATGCGCATAACTGAACCCCTTGAAAGATCTGTCTCCTGCGGCAAACGTCTTGTGGATTTGTTTGGAGATTGCTCCAAACATTGTTTCACAGCCACGACGTGATTTCGTGTCCTGAATATCTTGCTGCTTGATCCAGTGAAATAGGGAAGCAGACTTTTATAGCTGTAACGATGATTTACTAGGAAAATAGAAGCCTGAGTTAACTTGATATGAAATGATAGCGATAACAAAACGGATGCGTTTTGGACCACCTTGTATCTTTCCTTACACAACAACAACCACATTGCGTTCTTCGTTTAGCTGATAAAATGACGCAAGTAACAATGAATGTTTCATTCTTCGCAAACAGTGCGTTGACGAGTCTCAATAAATCTTTGCTTTTTAATCAAACGCATCAACGGACAAGTTATTCCTGGTATAGGTTGGCATAAAGTAATGCTAAGATGCACGGCTTAACGTCTGTGGTTTGAACTGATCGTCTGCACGCAAGAAAACTAATTGATTGGTTTCAAGATATAAGCCATCAGCCTACTGCTGTTCGTCGACAGCACGTAACGAACGGGACAACTGTTTGCAGCATCTCATTGCTGATTGTTCGCAGAATGCCATTACGTAATTGTATTAAATTAGCCAGTTGTTCAGGTAATGTTGCTGTGACAAGCGTGGGATGGCACATTACACATCGACATTTCCGTTAATGAGATTGCCAAACAGTGTCAGCCAACTGCGCAATATCTTTGATATAACAGCATTTCAACCAATGGACTTTGCTTCACCAATCACAAACCACTGTGTGGATTGAATATCTCTTTGTCAGCAGTTGTTGGTTGCACGGCAACGTACATTGTCCATTGCAGGTCAAAGATCTTGTTACTGTAGAACATCAACCGTTTTTACAGTGGTGATATGTTTCTATTTTCACTAGTCGTAGATGTATAAAGTGAAGACAAACTTCCCATAAGGCTTGTTTTAACATGCACGAAAAGTCTTGACACCACGTGATTGAAATGTGCAAATTATTTACACTTAGGTGCGCACATATAGTTGCCCCAAACACGAATAGAAATCGACTTGGATTGTTTTGATAGGTTTTTAACAAATGTTTTTTATCACATGTTGAATATTGAAACCGCTGAAGATGGTGTAATTGTATTTTGGAATCTACAATTGAGCCTCTGTTCTACGTGAAAAGGGTTCTTGTGTTCATCCAACCACATAATTCAAGATGTCATGGGGAGCCGCCACCTGCTTTTGTGTTCACCATAGATATGTCGATACCGTTAGTTGAATCTAATAAAGATGAATGAAATGCCGAAATGTTTCGCAAAACAATGGACAACCTTTGTTGGGTGAGAATATGAAAAGACCTTGAATTATTTCATTAAATTCCCTGCACTGGGAGTCACAATCTCTCTACCAACGAGCTTAAGGTATTTCGCAAGACTGATTTTGACTGGGGTGATTCCCCAACATGGAACGTTGTTTTTCGCCCTTTTGCACAACCAGCCGCTTTCACGTCACATGAGGAAGGAGGTTGTTAAAAAGTGAGCGGTCGTTTGCAATCTTGAAAATGTATTTCTCAAAACAATGTTGCTGGGACATGTTCAAAACGATTCCTTTGTTGCACCTGCTGCGCAACTGTCTTTTTTAATGGCACTTGAAATTTGATCCTTATCTGTGACGTTCAGTGAAAGCCTGCTACAGTTTCAGCTGTACAGACAATTTCCTCCCAGCATCTTCAAACACACGTGTTTTTTATTCTTTTATATCGTGCGGTTAAGCGCTGAACGACGGAGGCTGAAGTCTATTTAACACATTGCTGAACTGAGAATTCTGACGTTTCCTGAACCTTATATTTCCAAAGTACTATGAGCAATAATTCTTTGATTGTTACTTTTAAAGCGAATAAAATTAAGCATTTTGTTTGCAAGATTTCGTTAAGACAAAGGCGTGCATCATGTTTTCAACAACAACGAATGCAGAATGAAGTTTGCCAAAAAAGCATTCCTCCGAACAATTGAAAGTACTTTGTATTGTTCTTTTGCGAGTAGAAGTAAAGCTGTGACGACGGTTTGTCAGCATAACTGCTAAGTAAGTAACCATTCCTTGAGATATATTTTCAGAAAGTGTGCTCCCATATCATTGCATCACGTCTTTGCATCACGATCATTGCACGATCATTGCATCACGTTTACTTATACGAAACGTGATCATCACTCATCACTGCAAAGCATTCACCAAATATGGTCTTTATTGTAATTATAGAGAATTTCGAAATATAAGTATTGTCACAGTCCTAAAGCATTGCCAAATACGGATATGCGTCGTCACGGGCTCTCTAGAGCAGTGGTTCCCAACCTTTTTGATGCATTCCTCCCTTTTGCTCATTTTGGAACTTTTCATTCCTCCCGTAATACACAATTTCAGCAGGGTGGCTGAAGAGTTAAAACGTCATTTTTGCGATGACTCAGATCGCACATATAGGTAACTTAACTATAAAGCAGGGTTGCGGAGCCGGAGTCAGAGTCGTGAGGAGTCGGAGGTTTTTGGGTGGAGTCGGATTCCTAACAAAACTGGGAGTCGGAGTCGAATTTTTTTGTCCGACTCCGATTCTGGATGTCCAATTGTTTTTCACATCACACTCCTAAATTGGGAATTCCTGTAGAAATGGTACAATTTCTTTTGAAACTTTTGTTGAAACAGATTTTTTGCTCTGCACCACGATTTCCATTGATTTTAACAGAGTAATTTCATTCCTTTTATTTTAAGGAGTCGGAGTCTGAAATTTTGGAAAGGTCGGAGTCGGGAGTCGGAGTTGGAGTCGTACATGTTATCTTGGACTCCGCAACCCTGCTATAAAGTGGAAATTCCTCCCCGGGAGGAATTCCTCCCCGGTATTGAACCACTGCTCTAGAGCAAATTTGAAATTTCTGCTGCAAAAAAACTACATCTCCATGAGGCCAGGGTAGGTTCTACAAAGGTTCAATAATAGGCAAAGATGATAAAGACGAGCTAAAAAAGCCTGAATTGGTTATTAGTAGGGCAAGTTTTTGCAACTTTTGCAACTTTTTTTTACAGCTTCCAACAGCTTCCTAAATACTCAAGATATATATAATTCAATGTTTTGAGCTGTTTCCAGGAATTTTATATTGCAACTTTTTGCAA
>Ga0210059_1004389_pt1 | contig 22739 bp, 15 predicted proteins | sample Ectturendosymbi2_FD_188042 | JGI IMG/M metagenome (GOLD analysis project Ga0210059, IMG submission 188042) | Ecteinascidia turbinata endosymbiont from Florida, USA - Sample 2 (SPAdes) (version 2) | ecosystem: Host-associated > Tunicates > Ascidians > Unclassified | place: Key West, Florida...
GTGAATAACAACCATTTCATTCAAAAAGTGAATATAAGATTGTTGCGTCGAATTTCCATTGCAGGAAATGCAAGAGCATTATTTTCTTTAGGATGCAACCATTTGCTTGAACCGCAAATTGCACTTCATTAGAAAGTTACTTTGAACTTTTATGCACATCACTATCATTTGGTAGGCCTCCAGATAAGATCCCGGCATCTGTCAACTATACGCTACTTTGTACTGGAATCATGACCTTGAACCATAACGGATACGAAATAATGAATGTAATAGGCTGTGGAACTATAATCTGTTTAAAGGAAAATATTAGGTACCCGGTATGGACCTGTAAGGACCCGAAAAATTTCCATTATTACCATTTCATAATATTGAATGCAGTATCCGTTCAGATATTTACCTTGATAATTTTCTAATTCTAGGGACCCGAATCGGGTTCCTGAAACCTCTTAAAGGAAACCTGCTATAATGGTAAAAATATCAGTTGCTCTTAGTTGGAATTTCAGCTGGAAAGTATTTACAGCAGGACAAATGTTTACGAGGCTGACATAATTTCAGAATCACTGGCCAGCGCTTAATATATCTGGTCTTTTTCCAGGATATATTTGGCCCCTTGCAAAAATTAGATCTGACCGCCCTGGGTGCTGTCTGAGGAACCGTATTTTTTCACTTTTGACTAATTCATTGCAGATTTTCCCAAATTCCTATATTTAGAAGATTTTCTATCAGAAAATTTGAGTAGGATCCTTGGAGTCCCTGAGTTACTGTGAAAGTAAATCCGTCAGGATACCTAGGCTGAGTGTTATTTGTTGCATTTGCTGAGGTAGCAGTGACAACTATTACGTTACCTAACTTGCTGTCATTTAGGTGGTGCACGTGTTTGTCGGTTTTGTTCAGATTGTGGTTGATCGCTTTAGCGCTTATCGAGGATGGTAAACTCATCTCAGTTTATGCTTACACAGGTAAATTAAGTTCTTATCTTACGACGTTTCATCATGTACTGGTTTTTCTGTTGAGCTATAATCGTGATTGAAGAAAATCGCCATTTAATAAATTGGTAACTATGTGTTTATGATTTTGTAATTGTTGATAAATTGGAAAAAAACTAGTTGGGGCCTTTTTTTGGCCCCTTGTCCTAAAATTTGGCTCTTTTCAGGACTAGATTTAGCCCCTTGGCAAAAAGTAGATCTGGCAACCCTGACTGTAGGCCTACTGTCCTAAGCGCAATGCTGGCGAACAACGTTCTTACACCCACGTTTTTTGCGATTTTTCAGCTGATTAAGTTCATGTGCTTTGGCTCAACATTAGTTACCCGCACAAAATATTTCTCAACCCGCGCCCGCCCTGCACGCACCTACCCGCATAGCAGTGTGGGTTCCTGCACCTGCCCCGCAAATGTGGGTACACGCAAACCCGCCCCGCGCAGGACTCTATTCTACAATCAGGTAGACTGAAACTGTATGGAGAAAGCAAATAGGATTATAGTGGTGATTATGTGAACTTCACAAAGATCTGTCTGTGTTTCGGTTTTGTTAATGTAACAAAATGATGATATACGAAGTTCTAAAAATTCGAGACTTCAACAAACTATTGAGGCTGCTGTTCGCGACCCCACAGCAACTCCTCCGCGACCCACTTTGGGGTCGCGACCCACCGGTTGGGAACCACTGCTTTAGGGTAATTGCTTTTACTGATGCACATATACACACGACTTCGGTGACGCAACGCAATGTTTTAAAAGCGACGGTTCCGCATCGTATGGTCTGACACCCTCAACCTGCCTGTGTTGTCGTTGCCGTGCGCTTGTGTGAGGCACTTTAAGACTCACACTCAAAGGAGCCAAGCAATCTGCACGTCCGTGCTGCCCGCTTCTAAAACTCCTGTTAATAAAAGAAATCTGTCAACTTAACACCCTGCACCTCTATCCAGCGCAAACTCGAAAACGAACAAAGAAAGAATTACCGAATTCTTATATCAAGCTGTTGAACTACCGACATCCGATTGTTCGATTTTTACAGAAAATGAGGGCTTGGTCCAGATCAAAGTCATTATACTAATCACGACATTGGTCCAGATTACAAACTACACTAGCCCAAATTACACAGATCACCCCAAGTGAATATACACTGTAAATTTTTTCACCGTTCACGATTTTTGAGCAACTTGCGCTTGCCCTGAAAAAACAGAGTTGCCCTGAAATTTTTCACTGTATTGAATATATTTTTTACCATTCAGGAATTTTGAACAACTTTGCGTTTGCCTGAAAAACAGAGTTGCCCAGAAATTTTTCACTGTATTGAATATACTTTTTACATTCAGGATTTTTGAGCAACTTGCGCTTGCCCTGAAAAACAGAGTTGCCCTGAAATTTTTCACTGTGTTGAATATATATTTTTTATCATTCAGGATTTTTGAGCAACATGCGCTTGCCCTGAAAACAGAGTTTGCCCTGAAAATTTTCACTTTATTGAAATATTTTTAATCGTTCCGGATTTTTGAGCAACTAGCGCTTGCCATGAAAACAGAGTTCGCACTGAAAATTTTCAAGCCCGGGGTGGGGCGGCCGCCCTCCCCGATCCCCCGCCTCGTGCGCTTATGGTTATGACACCAAACCGATCTGCGAGTCTTGTGTGTTTCCTTGGTTTAATCATCGCCAAGGCTGTGGCATCGTAGCTGGACAGGCGTGATGTTAGTTGTAGAAGTAAGAGAAAAGTAATTTACCACAACATTTTACTTACTAGTCAGAATTATCAAACCGGATCTGTAGTAGTGTAGCGATCTAAAAAGAACTGAGCTATAATCAGCAGGTATATAATATCCATAGCTTTTGCAGCTGTGTAATCATGTTGTTAGCAGAGAGTATGATTCAGATAGGATATCATTCTAGGCCTAAGCGTGAAATGCACGGCACGCCATTGTAAAGTAGGAATTTTTATTAGAAATCCTTGGGCTTACTAGCAAGGTTTACTGGATTACTGGCAAAGTTCATTAGAAACCATTACATTTACTAGCACCAGCATAACATGAAAGTTGTAATTAATTGGTAGCGAACCAGCATTGCTTTGCATGGCAGTACATTTACAGGAGGGTATAAAATGCAACGTAAACAAATGTGGACTTTTGTTGAGGTTTTCATCTGTGTAAACAAATTTTATGTTTTCAGCACGGTAGCCACTCTCATTTTCTCAAAAGATTTGCAGGTTAAATTGTGCTTCACTTTGCCATTCACCACTGCTTATTATTAGTGCAAAAGATAAAAAATCAGATGTTTTCAGCTATTTTAAGAATGCCAAAGGTGAATTTCTTGCTAGAAGCCATACTATGTCTTCCAATAAACGGGTTTCAAACACATCTTGTCATTTGTGTTAATGCAATTGTGTGCACTGTAGAAAAACCACACGAGAGAAATAATCGACCACGTGTTTTGCTCTATTTGCATAGTTTGCCTGGGCAGAGTCGTTAGCTGGCATAGCCAAGAGTGCAAAAGTCAAAGCATGCAGCGAGTGCAAAACACTTGGTCGATTGGGACTGGACTGTGTCAAAATGATTGGACGCAAATGTAGTTTTCCAAACAGACATTTTCTTGATTCCGGTCGCAAGAAATAACAAAAGGTTGCCGGGCATTACCAGCAAAACCAGTGACTGCCTTTCCCGGATGTGTTTATGTTCCCATCAACTTGAGTAACTTTTCTGCTAGTAACTGTTCTCTGAATCGTCTAAGCCTGGGATTATTGTTTTTTCGCAAATAATTTTCTCATGGTAAGAGCGTTGATTGTAAAAAAGTACCAGATTAACCTACGCAATTAAATAAGTTGCTATATTCTTTTAGTTTTCTGTACTATATATATTTCATTTTCCAGTCAACTTGAGGCACACCAGTCCAAGACCATGGGCGTTAGAGGGGGAGCAGGGGGCATTGCCCCCCTGGATTTTGAAATTTGACATTTTCCTATAACATTTCTAACAAAAAAGGTTTTCTTAGTTTCGAGAAGTGAAAATGAAATTTCACAACTTATGCCCCTCCTGAAAAAATCTTTATGGCTACCTCTGAAAAAATCCGCTAGTGCCCCCCTGGAAAAATCCTTCCGACGCCCACCACCAAAACGATCGAAAATATTAATGTGTAAAAACGAACAGAAGCCGGAGCCATGTTATGACGAAAAGAGAACGCCGAAACCGGAGCTACGCTCATGAAAACCAAGAGCTCCGGAACTGGAGCCGGAGCCATGTTCATGAAAAGAAAAGTTCAGGAGCCGGAGCTGTGACATTTTTACGACGGCTTCGCAGCCTTGTTTCAAAAATTTGTGCCGTTCTACTACAGTATGACAGACAAATCACAGCAATCGACTAACTGATGTATTATATTAACATTGCACATGTCTGCACCAATGCGAAACAAGGACTTCTACGCGTATTGCAGTTGAGACAAGAGTAAAGAAATGCAAGATAACACAGAGAATAACATGAGTGTTGTGAATTTGCTTCATACATTTTAGTTTTTTGTGGTAGTGATGTCCGTGCCTGATCATTACAGCTAAAAACTACTACCGGAACCGAGAGGGTTTTATTGGTTGTCACCAGGGTAGACCTATAAGACAACGGACGAGTCATGCCAAACGATACCAGTGGCTTTCTTCTACCTTTAAATGATATCCAGTACATGTATTGCTTTCCAGGCACGAACACTCCGGCTCCATCATTGTTAAGTTTGCTGAATGTGACTTACCTTTTAACGTCATTGTCTTGGTCTGACCAACTGCTGGATGAAGATGCACTTATTTCCTCACTTTGTTCTTGCAGTTCTACGTCAGACTTGTTTTTCGAAGATTTTGGAAAGCGACGTTTCCATAAATTTTGTACATAAACTCTTGCGCTGGTGAAATAACCAACTACTGACGATGCAGCATCGTGCGTTCGTAATAGTCCAGTAGCAGCACACATTCTACACTGCTATAGTTTTTTTGCATAGCTATAACTACTGACTCGTGAACGCACGGCCACAGACATAAAGCTGCTCTGTTGGGTCACAATTGTCCTTGACAAACACCGTTTATTTTTCAACAATTCGAAATAGACGAATATTTTCCTTCGAGGCACAACGGCTGTCATCCGAATGATTTAGAATAAATGTGAACGAATCTGTTTTTTCGTAATTCGTGGACAAATGTTGTACTTATAGTGTGTATATTGTTTTTACTGATGTAGATACGTTTGATAGCATTGCCAAAATTTCATCTTAGATTACGTCTGTTTCCATGAGTCGAGAAACGGTTTGGAAAGTGGGGATTTAAACCTGTAACCAGATATTGCACCGCAATACAGTTGTGATTGAAACAACGTTCCAACTACAGAGCAAGAAATGAAAACTTGCTTGCTTCTAATTCTTTAAAAACGACATTTTTTAGTGCGGTGGTTCTCAACCTGGGTTTGATTGAACCCTTAGGGTTTGACGGAGCCATTTCAGGGGTTCGACGAAGGTCATCTGAAACATGCAACCCATTTTTACTTTCTCCTATGTTGGGCAAAAATGGGGTTCGACAAAAGCTTGGGAAGCCACGTAAGGGTTCGGCGTGTTTGTAAAGGTTAAGAACAACTGGTTTAGTGTGAAAATCACAATGATTTGTTTGTAGAACAATGTCCTAACTCAAGCATCTGTTCCACTTTTGGCGTTTCAGTTATTAGTTTAGCTGATGTAAAAGCAATATGTGCTACGCGTAACTTAGTAAACTGTACCAATTGAAAATGAGACATTTCCTGTAGAAACGCTGAATATGCAGTGTCAAGCATCTTGAAAGCAATATAAAATACTGCAGGGCTGATTACCGGTAACGAACTTACATAAACACAACTTGTTGCAAAAGATGTCTGCGTACAAAGACAGAGCTCGAGAAAGATGAATATCACATCGCAGTTTTGCATTGTTTTTGGGAACTCAGCATATATAAAGTTCTGTTGCAGTGAAAACGTCATGCCATTGCAGCTACTGTACATCCCATAATCACGTTACTGACAGTGCAGCGTTGATGCGCCCTCTGCATCTTGTTTGTATTTTTTTTACCAGCAAGAGTTCAGAATGTCTGCGTTTTTACTGTTCTCTAGGGCATACCGTTGCGATGGCATATGAACGATTTTCCCCATGCTTTTTTGATTGTTTTCCGCATTCAGTGCGGTGAATGGATACAAAGTATGTGGAGTTGCATGCATTCCGTCAAAGAAGCTGGCTCTCCGGGGCTCATTCCCGTCTGTCTCTTTATTTTTGTTGGCTCCGTGCTCGTCGGAAATTTGATTGTAAGTGTGACTTCCTTTAGTGGTTGCTGTTTGTATCTTGCGCTGATGTTTGCTTGTATCATGTACCTAACATCAGTCTGTTTGCTTGGTGATTGTGCTAAGCATGATTTCTGTGGACTCTTCTGACACGAAAATAATTGTTCGATTATTGTTTCTCGTATTTGCAGTAGCGATCCAGCTGAAGCATTTGTTTTTAAAACGTATTTAAGAAACTCTAAGCTTGGTTTAAAGTTTCAACCATGGGTTCCCAACCTTTTTCAAAGCTGGCACCCCTTTCATATAAACAAAGCGACTCTCGCAGCCCCTCGTTTAAAAAAAGCCTAGAAATCACAAGAGTCAGATTTTGCAGTATCTACATTTTTCAAATCACTAATCGCGGTACATAGGTCTGCTGCAAACACGAGAGAAAACACTCAGTCGTAGTGTTTAACTTTCATACCTTGCTGCTCAGATACAAACTTAATGACTTTTTGCTGCTGCTTCTTTGAAATAACCCGCTCATACCTTAGCAAATAATTAATCGACCAGAGCCACGTGGAAATCGTGTTGGGGTTTCAAATTGTTCTGATACTGGCTTTTCAAATGAAGTAGAGAGTACAATCCAGATTCGCACAAATATGTTGGTGCAAAGGACTCTTGAATGAACTGTACACAATTTCTGTTAGCTTTGCTTGGTTGAACACCAACTTTCGAGTTCTGTAGCATCAGATATTAATCTCGCCGTATTTGCACCATACACATTTAAACCTCACAATGTGCTTACAAGTTACAACCGCACCACTGGCCATCTTCTGCGTGATATCCACAGCGTGAACCAGAAATACCAAAGCACGCATTTAGCAATTTGAATTGTTAAATTAGTAACGTTAGCTGGAAAAGTTAGGCTGGATAATGTTAATTTGAGTAATTGCACTTGCAAGCTTAGATAAATATCGGTTCTTTTGCAAAAAAGTATTCCAAGAACATACAAACTCTCACCCTCGAAAATCGCATTTTGGACTCCCGAAATCTGTTTCGGATCCCCGGGGGTCCAGTAACCCACGGTTGGGAACCTTGGAACCGCTGTTTAAACAAATTGACAAGAATTCTAAGTTTCCAAAAGAAATAAATAAACCGAGGTTGAAAAAGGGAGATGATGGCCGAGATTGTAACTGCAAAAAGTATTTGGCGCAGTTTTTCCTCCTTAAAAATATACGCAGCCTAACCACCAGAAGTTTCTCCGAATGCCGTACGAGCTGAGTTCGTTGAATGAGGCAGACATCGTGGTGTAACTTACTGTATCATGCCTAACCTAACTGAAGAATGACAATGACAAACAGCTTCAGAGGCACTTTTGTTTTGCCAGGTGTACAACTGCAATAAAAAATACTGTTTTGTGCCTATTGCTTGCCAATGTAAGCCTGCCTATTGTGAAACAGGTGCGCAGAGTTTGGTACTGATTTTAAATAACGCCTAGCAAACTTAGCTTTAAATTACCGAAAATGTAAGTGTTCGACAGCATCAAGTTGCACATTTCGTCAAGACACTTTTTGGCTTAATAAAACAATCTGCAAACATTTGTAAACCGATAAGCATTTTCATTTACTGTTTTATTGGCTCACACAGGCCCGTAGCCAAGAGGGGGGGATTCGAAAGCAGTGCCCCCAATTTTGTTGTGCCTAGAAAAATTTATTTTAAACATATAATAAAAACAAAAATCTTGCCTCCTAAAAATGTATTTTGCCCCACCAAACCATAAAACCTGGCTATACGGGGCTGCGCTCACTTTAGATCTCTATTGTTTTTAACAATTCTTCATTTTGCTCCCACTGTGTAACGTTTATGAATGCTGAGCGATTGCATTTCAAGTAGTTACTGGTGTCTTGTTTCAGTGCTTGTCCTTTGCAGTTTTGTCTGCACGTACCAAGTAACGCTTTTCTCAGAATCTGTTACAATTGAGCATTTTTGTTTACTTGTGTGTTCTTTTACTAATCCCTGTGACCATGTACTAGCTTACCTACGGAAAAAAGATCAAAACCATTACTGCCCTTTCAATAATGGTAATATGAACACCTTCTGAAAAAGGACACATATAGTTAACCTACTTGACCTGATTGTAAAGCCACAGCAGTGACCACACCAAGCGAATCGATCGCAATTTATTGCGTAAGGAAACTGTGGCTTTACAATTATTACTTAATGATAAGTACAAGCTTGAATCATTGCAAGCAGGAGATTCCTCAAACAGCCGGCTGCAAAGCTAGAGCCTGTAATTGTTACTACTTGACCTGAGTTATTATTAGGGGTAAGATAATTGACTCCCTCTACAAAATTTTTATGAGCCAAAAACTCAAAATAAAATTTTACATTTGGTAACAGACTGCCAGATAATTCTATATAGAACTGTAGGGAGAAGCACTACGCTTTCATTCGATTATACTTATTTCATAGGTTAGATAAAAGATAACGTCACACTAAGCTAAATGTTTGCTAATTACTCAGCCTTAGGTAAAGCTTGAACTGAGCCTCATTTAGCTGTTGCACTTTTTAGGTTTCAACACACTTTCGACAAGATATTTTGGTCATATGTAGCTTTGTAATTTTATTGATTTAGCTAAACAAAAGACTGGGGTGGATAGGATAAGCCTAACTTAGCCCCAACCAAAATGAGATTGAGCCCCGAAGGAATATGTCATAATCATCGCGTACCATACCACCGCAGCTAGGGATTAATTTGATTAACAACACTGATCGACAGTCAAACAAAAAAGTACATACATTTTTGCCCAAGACACAGTATGCCTTACATATTCCAAAGAGCCAAAACTACTTGCAGCATGAAGCACCTGGAACAGGGCTTCCGTTTTTTCTACTTCTCCCTCAACATTTCTGTTTATACTTATTTGTTGTTTACGCGTGTCATCACTTGCTTCTTTTGTGACTCAGCTCAATTGCGTACAGCGTTTTTTTTATATCTGTTTTGATGTTGTTGTTGCTGCACGTCTATTCAAAAGGGTGTTGACGTGTTCCCTGTTCTAACGGTTTCATCAAACTAAAAAAGTATTGGGGAAGCGCCTATGGTAGACTGTGGCTCTAATCTTTCCTGCAATGGCACCAGTGCAAATAAACAAATTGAAATGTGCCACCGTTTTTTCCCCCAGTTCTCTTACATATTTTTTTTTATTTGTAGTTCAGAACAAATGTGTGTCTGCGATAGTTTTAAGTCTTCTCCGCAAAAATAGTTGGAGGATTCTATCATTTGTTGTTGCAGTGATTAGCGTCTTCTGCTTTTGCAGGTTCTCAATCTCTTTCTGGCACTGCTGCTAAATTCGTTCAGTGGCGAAGCTTTCGCCGGAGGAAGTGACAAAAACACGAATGCAAAAAAGTTTCTTTCTTCTATACGGCAGGCAGGCAAAAAGGTAAATGCCAAGTTATTTGTGAATACCTAGCGAGCCGAGAATTTCAAAATGTTTCAAACAATACGCAACTTTCACATTTTCAGTTTGTGATTTCTGATTAAACAAGCGTTGTATACTTTTTTTAATGAAAGGATCATCATCACACATACATTGTTTCAGTGGCGCATCCAGACCAGGCCTTTGGGGGGAAGCCAAATAAGGGGGTGCCAAAAAGTCTTCACTTGTTTAAATACGCCAGCTTCCCTGTGGCAATCTTATCGTTGAGTATCACAAAAAAGTTGTTGCCTTTTATATGTCAAGAAAATGGCTATTTTTGTTGGTCAAACTGTGTGATCTTTCAGGGAAACAGCACAGTTTAAAATCGCCTTGTATCATTAATTCACAAAAAGGTTGCAGTGTCCAAAAAGATAGGTTCCATTTTTCACAAGCTACACATATTGAGAAGGCTGTGGGTATCACAAACAATCATTTTTTATCTACAGTAAGTGTTTGAAAGATATACATTAAAGCAGTGGTCTCCAACCCTTTTGTAACCGCAGACCGGTCAACGTTTGGCAATTTTCCCGTGGTCCGGGAGTACTCTCGTAGTGCTTCCATGGGAATTGACCAATCACATACCCAGAAAGCGAGTAGTGTCACCACCAGTATACTTCATACATTTCATAATTTCGCTGCTGGGAACCGGTTCGTGGCCCGGGGATTGAGGACCACTGCCCTAAGGCATATTGCTGCGTGCTAGTGTTTGACTCTGTTTGGGATATCGGCATACCAGAAAAACACAATGTATGAAATATATTCCTTACTACTTAGAAATAGAATGGTTCTTCTTGCGCTAGGAAGTGACAACTCAATCTCGAAGCTACGAGCCTGATAACTAGCGAAATGACGATCGCAGTTCCAGATGAAACTTCTGCAGTTACATGCACATGGAAAGCATATTTATTGCTGAAGCGACAATTCCAGAACAAAAAAAATGAAAGGCATTTTGAATTGACATTAAAGTAGCTCAGCTGGCTACGGTGAAAAACGATCTCGTAATCGGATGATATGTTTACACTGGGCCTGAATTCATATTGCCCTAAAAAACACTTAACGCCACTAATAAGTAGAATTTCGATCAAGTGTTTAATACTGTTTCACATATTTGGACATTGGACTGCTGATGTGAAGAAAAACAACAATCTCACTAGTCCAGATTATGAAGAAAAGGTGTGACACTATTCAAAAGAAGTAGAGGCAGGAGAGCTGAGACCATCAACTTCACAGTGAATACCTCCACACTCAATCTTTAGTCTCCCTGATGAAGTCAATTTCCAATTTTTTGTACACAACTATGAACCCCTCAAACAAGCTTAAAGCCACCCCATTTCTGTTGATCTGGCGATGGATCTGCTTCTATCCAGGCCAGCAAATACAGGTGAGAGTCAGCCTATAACCAATTTAAAACCATTAATCTTAGCCAACACCATAGTTACCATGCAGTAAAAAAGTTAAAATTTTCATTGTTTTTCTGCTTCTCTGCTCAAATTTATGTGATTTACGCGGAATGATCTAGTCCAGGAGTTCCCAAACTTTCTCTGAATACGCATCCCTTTATTATTTCGACAGATAAGCATCTACCCCTACAATATCTTATGACAAAAAGGGTGTGTAAAATAAAAAAATCTACTAGATTTTTAATAGAAGTTTTAGAATTTTAGAACTATAAAGGTAGACTCCATTTTTGTGTCTCAAATCTAACTTGTTGCGGCTGTGCAAAAAATATACCCCATCAGATAGGCAAATGTACCCCTGGGGGTACATGTACTCCAGTTTGAGAACCTCTGATCTAGCCAATAATCTACGGATTTTGCTTTCGGTTGCATATTTCGCTAACCATGCCAAATTTGTCTTTTCGTGGCTGGCGTGAGCTGTCTACGGATTTGCACTTCCAACAAAAGGATCAAGACAAACCACCTAGCCCGAAAGGCTCCGTGCTCCCTCTCATATTTCCAACTGCAAATATTGAACCGTTGAGCAAAAATTGTTATGACCGCGTACAGCCGATTATTCATTCCACCAAGCTGCAGATAATTGGTATTTTGCCGAGGTTTCTGCGTTACGAGCTGACCCCTGAGTACCGTGGTTTCTTGAGGCCCGTCGTGCTACCACCTAGTGGTTTAATGCTACGCTGTCGAGCGTCCCCGTTGGCGGAGTGACGTTTCGCAGCATTGCATTGTCACGTCATAATTCCTTGAGCTACTGGAACGCGCTCTTGTTTTTTTTTTCACTAAGATATTTCAGTCATTTGTCCGGTAATAGTATTAGAACTCGTCGTAACAGTATTCACCAGCCTCCCTTTGCGGAGGTTATGACCGAATTGACTTAATATTTTTCGGTTATTTAAAAATAATTCGGTCTACGGCCGAAAAAACTAGGGACGCTCAATGCCTTTTTGTCAGATATCGGCAAGTTGTTTGCTAACGTACAAATGTTGCTATAGCCTTTCACACGCTACAATAAGGTTCTATCTGGGCATTAGTTCCGACAAGAAGTTCATCCACTCACCTTGGTGTTGCAAACTAAGATGCAGACGTACTGCGGACTCACGGACTGCACTGGTAGCAGACCTGAAACTGGTTTTTGCAATATGTGCATCAAATAGGTGCATCATTTTCGCTTTACAGGCTTCTAAAATCTTGCGTCAGTTTTACGTTTTCCTGACGCAAAATAGGAACGCATATTCATTGCATCTCCACCACTGATTTTCCCTTTGTATCTTCACCACTGTTTTTCCCTTCAAGGCTGCCACCAGGCATTTAAAAATGAGCATGTAACAAAAACAGACCAATTTTGCACAGCCCACCAGCAAGTCCAGAACTGTGCTAGAAAAAGAGATCGCATTTGTGAATGCTGATGCTGAACGCTGGGCAATTTCTCAAGCGGAAAAGAAATAAGGTAGCAGTATTATTACGAAACAATGGCAGTGTTGATTTTAATCGGTAAGACGCTGGGTCAAAGTCCGTCACATACCGGTAAATCTTGAACATTGTTTAGTTTAGAGTATTTTGTGCCTCTGTTTCTACTTCGATAGGCACCAAAAAGGGGCGCCATTTTATCTGGGCACCTCCCAAACTGTCCCCCCTGGATCCGCCACTGCATACAGGGACGCCGGAACGGGGGGTGCATTACGGTGTCACTGCCCCCCCATCCGTTTGAAAGGGGGGGAAACGGGGGCACAGGTGCCCTTACATACCAGTATCGTAAGTAATTTCATGATTTATCAAGATCAATTTGAAACAAATTTATTGCAGCTATTCGCGCACACCTAAAATTCAGGATGGTTTTCTATACCTTCTGTTAATATTTTTGAGGCCAACATTGTTGCTAAACATGTAAATGCGTAAAGAATGACTATCATGACTATGGGTGTGCTTTTACACTGAACTCAAGCAAACAGTTTTGAACTCGTAGTACGTCAAAGCCACGGGCGTCCGCAGGGGCGTCAAAACAGGGGCGAATCCCGAAGGGGCGATTGAGGCGATTGCTCCTCGTAAAACCAAGGCGATCGCTCTCCCCTAAATGCATTGTTTTTTCACAGAAGTGTTGTGAAATTTACTTCATCTTGAAGTAGTGAACCCGTAATGAGGCTTGACTAACAAATATTACTGAAACCGCCCCCTTGACCTTATTGGCTGGATCTGCCCCGGGGTCAAAACGGGCATTTACCCCTCTCTGGAAATCGGGACTAAGAACTAAAACTTTCTAGAAAATTTGACGTCAGCAGCGCAATTCCGATTAATTGATTTATTTCTTGCAATAACAGTCTATTTTCCGGTACGACACTCAAACTGCGCAAGAGCCAGGTTCACTGTTTTGGTGTCATACAGTGCTGAGCTTGCAGTTCACTCATGTCCGCTCCTTTGCCTGCAGACATAGGCGTAGCCAGGGGTCCTAGGGGCCATGTACCCCCTCAAATTTTTAAAACATATAGTCATTTGTGCTTTGAGAGTGGCATCACAAACAAAATAGTGTTATTCGCCTAAAATCAAATATTTTGGCCCCCACCAAATTTTTTGGCCCTCCAAATTTTTGGGCTGGCTACTCTACTGCCTGCAGGGGCAAGTTGCCAAACTTGCGAGCGGATTGTTTTACTGTTGGTCTTTATCGTGTAATAATAGCATGGCAACAAATCTTCAAATGCTCACTTCAAGTTACGATATTAGGCGTTTTGTCGCATGTGACTCGTAAACGCGACATCTTGTCAGGTAATGTAGCGAGACAGTGACTGTTGATAGCGGCAAGTAGGGACGTCGGAGAGCAGTGGCATTGAATCCCTAACCTTTCAAACGAGGGACAACGGGGGAAAGGTGTCTTTTCATAGGTAACTTTATGACTTATCAAGATCGAATCGAAACAAGTTGTCTACCGTTTGTTTTATTATTTTTGAAGTCAACGTTGTTGTTGAACTGTAGCAAGCATATCTGGCAGACCCTAACCAGATTGGGACACGAGGGGAAGCGAAAAGTTTACTGAGAGGGGCCATTTTATCCAACACATTTTTCCAGGTAAGGGCAAAAATTTTTTCAGGGCTGACTAAGCCCTGTTAGCTTACGCACCCCACCTAGTTGGCCTACGGACCTGATAATTGGTAACGATTTTTTTGTTTTTCGTAAGTTCATATTGTCCTCAACTTTTTGTCTTCCCCCCCTGCCCTACCGACGTTCCGGCGTCCCTGACTGCATCGTTTATCGTTGCTCCAAACTTTGGCTGGTTTGGAAATGTGTGCATTGTTTTAACTTTTTAAAAAAATGGGAGTCCTTTCACGTGGTGTAGTTTTCCCCATCCAACTTCTTAAAACATTTGCTTGAGTTGAGCGGTTGAATTTGCAGCTTGATCGCCATTTCCACAGAGAATATCTAATTTGCACTTGTGGTTCCAACACTGCTTTTTCTGTCTTAAGTGTTCCTGACAGCCAACAATACTACGTTTTCGTGACAACGCAGCATGGTTTGCCAATGACTGTTGCCGCATTCAGGCGATGTGTTACAGCTGCTGCATGTAGATGTTGTTTCTTCCATTTTGTGTGGTATCAAAACCTTATGTCTCTCTTTTCAAAATGTCGTGACATTTCTGTTTATTGTGACGGTCGCGGCAAACAAAATCAGTAAGACATATGTAAAGTAACAACAAACTGAAAGTCCGTTCAAAACCTACCCTATATAAGAGTAAGGTGAAGAAGCAGTAAGAGTGATCTCGGCGCATAGGCGTAGCCAGGTGGTGCCAAAGGGGCCATTCCCCCCCCCAAAATTTTTAGAAAACATGGCTATTTTGTGCTTTGAGAGGCGTTTTTCTAAGCAAAATAGCGTTATTCGCCTAAAATCAAACATTTTGGCCCACACCAAATTTTTTGCCCCCCCAAATTTTTCGGCTGGCTACGCCACTGTCTCGGCGGGTGATATCTATCCCTACGTGAAATCTTGGGTGGCTGAACGTTTTTTCTGTTAAATTTCGGGTTTCCTGGCGACGCAGTCTGACTGCAACACTATCACCTCTTCTGTGCACGTAAAGCAAATGCAAGCTTTATGTTAGTTTTAAAGGCCCGACTATATTTTCGCAATCGAGTGGCTAAATTCCAACCAATATGAGAGAAGTAACTACTCTCCACATGTGAGATAAGCAAGAAATCTATCGGCAAATTTGAGAAAATCGTTACATTGAGGTGGCATCGAAACATTTTATTGGATTGGTGCAACATCAGTAATCAGTAAACATGGTTTTGATGTCTTGCGAAGGGTTAAAACTAAGGAATCCACGATCCTTTTGGGAGATTTCAATGCAAACGTTGGAAAAGAGTTCTTTGTCAACTTGATGATGCTGACGTAAATTACAACGGAAGATGGTGCACTCTGTGCATCATGAATACTTTCTTTCAACACAGGGATTTGTACAACTACACCTGGTACAGAGATTCTTTGGGCCAACTGTCGCTCATTCATTTCTGCATAATTTACGCTGACTTGTTTCAATTAGAGTTGGACCCTTGCGTCGAAAGTGGTCTGCAACTTACGTTTGAAAAAAACAGCGGGGCCTCCTGCATAAATCCGTAGGACAGGAACGTATTTCCGAATAAAGTGGAAGACCCTGCTGGATAAAGATGTAAGAAAGACCTTTACTAGCAGCTAACCGTCCTTGTTTCAAGAACTCTCAGAATGCACATCCGAAACAGAGGTGGAATGACAGCTGTTCAAAGCAGCTGTAGCTTTATCCATAGTGTATGCCGATGGAAACAGCTCGGTTTGGCGAATAATGGCTAAAAGGTAACCTTGTAGGGCAACCAGGAAGTGAAAGATGCTATTCAAGCAAAGAAAGTAGCCTGCGAAGCCCAACTCCAGAAAAAGCCGATCCTCTGCTTTTGCGGTACGTTATGGCACGAAAATCCGCAGCCGTCACGGTGAAAAAGTCCAAAGTGCAATCTTGGGAGAATTTCCTGTACAAACTTGAGTACAGTTTCTGGCAAGCCGACAAAGTGTTTTGGCCAACCATCCTGCGTCTCTTCGGCAAAATATCTAATGTTGCTAGAACCAAGGAAGACCAAATTGATGTCTTACTCTTACTCAGCAATGATGGGGACATGCTTGGCAGATGGAGAAGGTATTTCAAAGATCTTTTGAACCCTGCTATTGTTACACCATCAGACACACAGGAGGTGCAGTTAGGGAAGGGAAATACCAATACTGCGACGGATGTCTTGAAGGCTGGAAAGGCCCCAAGTTTTTATGAAATTCGACCTGGTATGCCTCATAGAGCCATGAATCGAGGAGTTAATTGGTTGACTCGTATGTGTCAAATAACATGACGTTCTGGAAGAGTACCAATAGATTGGCAAACTGGGGTTGTCATTGCTCCTCATCATTCATGTCATCATTGCTACACAAGAAGTGAGACAGGAGGAATGGTATTTTTCTTCTTAACCGTGGCATCTCTCCCCTTCGCCTCCCTTGAAAGGTGTATGCCAAGTGGATTGAGAAAAGATCCGCGAAATAGTTCTACCTAAACTGGAGGATGCTCGTGCGGTTTTTGTCCTGGCCATAGCACAACAAACTAAATTTTCACTCGCAAAATTTTTGAGAAATTATATGAGTACGCCAAAATGCCTGCGAACGTTTTGTGAACCTCGAAAAAGCATACGACATGCTCTCTTGAGAAAAGTTTGGTGGAGTGTTGCTGGAGTACGGTATTGACGGCAGCCTGTTACTGGCTGTCAAGTCACTGTATTCCTAGGTCGATTAGGTTAAGAACTTTCAGAAATTCAGTCCTACGTTATAACCAACACCTCATTGAAAAGCCAATGATTTTAAAGTAGGCAGAAACAACGCAGCATGTGTGTTAAATCGGGTGATATTATTTCTTGTATTCTTCACCTATTTGTGCGTTTTACTATAGACGTTTATGTTTTTCATGCAAACACAAAACTTCCATAAAGATGATGTCCTTACAGGCACTTCCGAAGATACCTCCGAAAAAGAAAAAAGTGAAACCACTGAATGAAACAACGTCTTCTCCTGTATTTACACAGAAGAATTCGTTTATTTCCAACGGAGAATCTTGTTTTCGTGAAGTTACGACGGTACTTTTTTATTTGTTTTCATTAAACATTCTTAAGTTTGTATTGAACTGTGTAATCAAACAGAAGAACTTTCAAACGTGAAATGTTTATATGTGCCTTATAGCTTAATTATTACTATTTACTATCAAAGGAAGTGTGATTTTCGATATATGAAAGCAACAACATGCATTGCTTTTCGTGGGATGCGATTACAATTTTTTAGGCGTTAGCGAGTTGAAATATATAAAAAAATGCAGTCAAAGTTAAGGACAGTGAAACCTCATACTTCCCAATATAAACTTCGATTTTTATTCTTGGTGTTTGAGCAGTAGGCAGCCAAAAGTTTTGTTCGAGAGGGGCCAGTCAATGACGTCGTCAGTCACTGACGTTGTCTTTAGTCCGACTGTTCCTTCCGTTAGTTTTATAACATTTTTAAAGCACCAGTAAAAATCTTAGCAACTTTGTTTCGGGGGGCCATGGCCTCTTCGGCCTCATTCTGGCTGCGCTACTTTATTTGAGAAGCTTAGGTATTCATGTACAAAAGAGTCCTGGCCCAAACAAAGACTCGTCAAAAGAAATCCGGCAACTAGAAATCTCATATTGTAAGTTTAGGGGGAGGGGAGTTGTACTCTTGACTGGCAATGACCGACGCGCTGTAACACTCACTGATATATAGATTTATTAGAATGAAATCAGAATTAAATTAGATAGATTTTATTGTGATTTTGTCGCTGTACATGAGCCAGTGTGTAGCACCAGCCATATTTGCATGAGTTACATATGCAATTGCAGAAACCATATATACAACAGTACAACGCAACGGATTACAACATATTTTCCCGGAAGCTCTTCTGTATATCGTTTTTACGATCACTTTCTGAAAGGACTCGCAACAAACTATTTCAGAAAGGAATTTGCGTTATTTCAAAATGCCTCGGCTAATAGTATTAAATGCCGTACGTCGTTCCCTTGTAACTATCCTTCCTAGGGATACTTCCACAAATACTGATGGTTTATTCCCACACTGATCTGCTTCTGCTTCCTGCTGTTTTTTTCTATGGCGAAACGTCTCTAACATCAGCATCTTACTGTATGTCGAACTTGTAATTGACGGTACATGATACATGAACCGACCGCACATGGCTGCGAGGGCAGAAAGTAACATGCCCAAAAGTCAGCTCTACGTATCGTTAGGATGCGCATCTGCGACTTAAATGCAGAAAACGCTGACAGAACATCGTTCTCATGTCATGGCTCATCATGAGACTTCACTTCAGAAAACAACTGTTTTCTCGTCATGTCTCGTTAGGAGACTTCGCTGGCGCGCACAATTGAGTTATTCGTTTGATACCTCAATTTAACGCGAGATCGCGTTTGTCATGGCCTATTGTGAGACTTCGTTGAAAAAGCAGAATCGCATTTGCTTTGCCCATTGTGGGACTTCTAATGTACGTGGATTAGCGTTCAAGTTACTTGCACTTTCGTGGCTTCACGAGTTGCTGTTACACGCTCGAATGTGTTGGGGCGCATTGCGCGCAGCGAGATGATGTGACGGAAATCCGGGTTGACACAAAAAAAGACGAAAAAAAACGAATTTTCAGATAGCATGATGTTTGCTCAATTTTCCAGTGACATGAGGTGTTGCTCACAAAATCTTCGTAAGTGGCAATCAGCATGACGGAAAACCGATAATTTTCAAAAGTTCTTGGCTTACTTTACTAACGTACATTTCGCAATGTCACAAGACAGAAAGACGGTGGCGTGCGAGCAGGTTGTGATTACAGGAAAACATGGCGCCGAAGACTGAAAATATGGAAACCGAGCAAATGTTGCGCTGCCAAGTCTTGTGATCAGTTACATAAGAAATACCAGGCAAAGACAATAAGACCACGTGACACCCTGCACGGTTTTTGGAAGATCGTGTTTGTTCTTTGTCGGTCGATCAACCTCACCACAGCCGATGCTAGACTTACTGTCAGCTTTCTTGCTTTTGCGCAAGTGCACTGGTTGCAATGATGAAACATTTCAGTAGTTTTCGTTTTTGTTAGATTTGACCGTCGAGCAACATGTTAGATTTGACCATCGCCAACATCTGAGGTTGCCACGATGAACACTTTTACACTTTTCGTTGAGCACATTGGTTGCTAACTTTTTCTTTTCTTGAATACGTTCGTTCGAATTGTGTCGTAGACCACACAATGATTGCAACACCGTGCGCCAGGCAAGAAGGCTGCAGTGCCAATTTACAAGGTCTTGACAAGATCCGGCCGAGAGCCGAACTCCAGACACCAGCACCAAAGCGGACGCACTTACCACCAGTCTTGAGGCATACAAGCGTTAGTGAAGTATAAGTTGTGATGGGGTGAAATTTTACTTTGAGTTGATTTACAGTGTATTGTTCTCAACCAAAATCCTTGCTGAGGCAGTTGCCTCCATAATACACGATAACGGTTTAAATAAATTAAAACCAAATTTTCATCTGTTACGGGCGGGTAAAATGATACTTGTACATTTTAAGTCTTGGATTCATATACACGGATAAAACATCATTAAACTAGCAATGTTACAACCCCCCAAAAAACTGCTGCAACGAGGTGCTTCCAACCACTTTTATCTCCGTACAAAAGAAAATGGAAATTCGAGTTTGTCTTTTCCTAGTCACTTAACAATAACTCTCATTATCGTAAAAAAATTGAAAACAAGCGATGCTTGTTTTTGAAAGTTGAGAACAAGGCGTTGCCTGACGTGGCACTGTTTTGTTACCAACGCAACGTTTTGTTGTATCTTGCACAAATCGACTGACAATTATGTATTTTTTGTTGATCTATCGGGTACACTGCAAGTTACTTTCAGTTTTCGGGCCCTTTTTGTGAGAATGCTTGCTCTCTTGTAGAAATTTAGTCTTGTAAATTAAGCTGAGCTAATGATAGTGGGATAAAGACTGAATACACATTCTTGCTATCTAAAATCGTTTATAAGTTTAACACATTCCTTCGCTCGTTTTTCGTCAGACGTATACAATTCGTTTCATCTTGAAACCTAGCGTAGTCCATTTTCAAAAGTCATGATTGGCTTCTTTACCCAGCATCAATGAATGCATTTCATATCTTAGTGAGAGTGCGCCTCTCGCAATGATAGTGTTTTTATGTTTTCTTGGAAGAGCTGTGGTACATGAACCGCCGACTTGAACTTGAGGCAAAGACGGTTGGTTGAACTTAGACTACTACCCGAGTCCATTCAACATCTGCCTGGAAGTCGCCCTCAATCAGACATGGGGCGATTACATCACAAATGTAATCGATTACGATTACGATTGCATTAAAAGTAACTACGACTACAATCGCCTATTAGAATTGTCTTGAAACACCTTTACAAAGAAAACAAAACCCATTTGCATGGTTTTATGTAAGTAAATTTTCTGATAACATACGATATGAATCAATGCAACAAACGACATTACTGATGTGTAAGGATAAACACCGGAAAAAAGAAGAAACACATTGATTGTTTACTGTCTATGGAAAGAGATCCTTTCTTGGCAAAGAATCAGACACTTTAACATCTCACAGAGTATATATTTCGCCTACGATGTCGGCATCATCAGCTCTTATTCAAATAGAATGATTGTTTACTGAGATGTTCGTGCAGTCAACAAACCAGTGGCGCAACTAGAGGTTTGAGCTAGAGGTTAAACTTAGCGAAAAAAGCCACACTTGCCTCTGTAGGGGAACTACTAGTCAACACTCAGAAAACAACTTGAGAAATGATGGTGAATCCGGAAGTGGAAGGCTCTACTAAAACCCCAAAGCATTGGAAAATGCTCCGAAAAACGCAAAAAGATGATAATCTGCTAAAAACCAATGAAAAGAATACTAAAGCTAAAAGATAAGCTAAGTGAGGCCTGGTTTATACATTTCTCGTGCCAGGGGGGTCAAATCGTGCTCTCTTCCCTCCCGTCAGTTATCCCACTGCAACAAACACTTCAAATATTGTTTACAAAAACAATCATTGTTTAAAATCTTTGTTACAGTTGATAAACATCAACGCTTCAAAACTTTTATCAGTCAAACGACGTGTATCAGGCTTCAATTTTCGTCCAGCAACGCTGAAATATCGTTTGTTAGTCATTTCAAAATTTGTGACTATTTCTTCTAACTGCGGGTTACGATCGTCTGCAAGCCAACATAGCATTGCGCAGCTCTTAATTTGAAATGAAATGAACAGTGATGCCAATATAGCTGCACATCTGTCTATTAAACGAAAAGTCAATGGTCAACAAAGCCTCACTGGTTTCGCTGAGTTTTTTTACCAGTATCTGGTAGATCACGGTTGACATGCTAGTTATCAGTGTTGTGGAAAGGTACTTTCGACTTGGATTAAAGTGCTTTATTCCTCTGAAAATAAAGTTTTTTTACTGTATATAAATTACTGTACGAATTATATACATGGCCTACTCCAGCACTTACATTCATAAGTTCACTCTGAATATATATTAATAAAACCAACACCTCTCCTCGTAAAGTCCCGCTATTCTGTTGCAGAAGTGTCAATCCGTTTTTAAAGAAAAGCTCCTAGTTTTGTTGCTACGTCTCACTACACTAGACTCACTACATTACTTTTGGCGGCCAACAGGAGGACTAGCTGGAACAAACGGAGAATCAGCTACACACTCTGTGCTTGCCCATGGACTATCTGTGTTTAACCCACACAGACGGGCAAATAACCTCCCCTGAAACGTGACCATAGCAAACGATGATAAAGGAGGAAACCTAGCCACCACAACTGCGGTTCATCGCACAGTGATGTAGAGTGAAGATTTCCGATTTTTAATCGAGAAAGTAACCGTCGATTACGATTAAATTGGCAATGTAATCGATTACAATTACATTTCATTTTTGGTCAGTTCAATCAATAACGATTACTCAAAAAATGTAATCGATTGTAATCGATTACGATTGACGATTACGATCATCCCATGTCTGCTCTCAAAACGATTTGTTTGACGTGGAATGTTAGTGCAGAAGCTGATAGGTGTTTTTTTCTGTTTGTCATTGACTTAACTAATATATTGATGATATGGTACAGAGCAGTAATACCGTAAACATCGATATTGCCATTGGAAAATTTTCTGGAGGTTCCAATTTCCAACAGATTGGATGGAAAACGTGCCCAGATTTTCAATACCTTGAAGAAAGCACTTCTCTTCCGTCAAAAAACACTGAAGAATTAAATGCGGAAAGCAAAACCGGTGGCAACACCACGGTACTTTGATTTTATTTTTTGGACTGTTATAACTCCAGCAGTGTAGTGTGCACGACTGCATATGAATAAAAAATTGATGTAGAAGGCACAGGTGTATTCATGTTTGAGCGTTTCGTGCATCAGGAGTAGGAACGACTTAAATATATAAACTGCTTAAACTTTAACGTATGTCATCCGATGCTAAGAATACGCAAGCAGTGACGTAT